>Ga0208785_1000294_pt1 | contig 22157 bp, 32 predicted proteins | sample DEB08_DNA_2_FD_185499 | JGI IMG/M metagenome (GOLD analysis project Ga0208785, IMG submission 185499) | Aqueous microbial communities from the Delaware River and Bay under freshwater to marine salinity gradient to study organic matter... | ecosystem: Environmental > Aquatic > Marine > Coastal ...
AAGGAAATTGTTAAAGGACAAACTAGCACCACAATTATGGCACTTGAAGTTGGTATTATTCTTTACCGCATAGATGTACCCGCGTGCCTTATTTTTGTTGCGTGTGGAGTCACCACAAATAGGGCAGCGGAAATTGTAGAGATCCGACTTGACCCTCTTGAATTTTTGCAGGCGTGACGAAACGAGTCCAATATACTTGGAATCAACCAAATCCATTATAAAGGGATGCTATCTTGTCCTTTCTATTGTAGTAGGTGCTGCCTGAGAAGTCAAGAAGAATGGTGCCAATCTGCTACCTGCACCAATGAGAAGTGCTGCTACTACTAACACTCCACCAACTTGCCAACGAAACTTTGAGAATGCTTTTATCTCTACCTGCAATCTGTCTATTCTATCGTGAATAATCTTATGGTCCTTTTCACTTTCTGCTTTTAACTCATCAATCATTTTGATAATGAGTGAATCGGTTTTCATACTTTGCTCTATTCTCTCATCGTGCTTTGTGAGAATCTGAGCAATACGATTGTTTCCTTCAGATATCTTTTCTACAGCGGACTCTAACTTGGACAGCATTTCGCGTGACAGGTCTTCATACATGTCAAGTTTAGATTCCAACACCGCTACTTTAGAACCTTGAGCAAACATTATACCCCACCCCTCCAACGGGTTCTAGCACCAGGCATTAATCCTCTGGCAATGATTGGGGGTTTCTTTTTCTTCTTTCTTACAGGTGGTTCATCTGGTGGCAAACCCGCTATAGCACCACCACTGGCAACATTAGTCGGTCCAGCAACTACACCCTCTTCATTGAGAGTTCTGACAATGTTTATAATCTTATCTAAGTCCATTAAACTTCGTGTAGTTTAGACAAACAATCAGAATCTTCATCAATATTATCGATCTCGGACTTTGGATATTCTGGTATCCTTTTTAAGAATACCAGAAAACTTTTAATATATGACCAGAGATCTTTTTCTAAATTATAAAAAAGTAAGGGAACTGTGGCATCACCAAATACATTAAACAAAACGGTTAAGTGATTTAATATAAGATGAGTTTTTAATTCGCCAGTATTTTTGTATCTCTTTAACAATCTTTTGATGTATTTGATTCTTTTCAGGTCATCATCAAAATCATCCTTAGTCACTGCCTGAGGATTATCGTAGAATTTTATAGCAAAGAGCAAATAGTTGCTCTCATTCAATTCGTCAAATCTCATACATCAATCACTTATCAGGCATCTGGGAATCTTGTATCGTCATCAGCGTCAGCCGTTGTCAGAATTCCGCTGGCAACTAATACTTCAGACTTAACTCTGAGTTTTCCGTGACAGTCAATGTAAGTTGTAACACCAACCCAACCAGAGTGTGCCACTGCATATGCAGCTTCTTTACCACCAACTGTAGTTCCTGCTGCAACACCAACCTCAATTTCGTCTACACCAAAGACACCAGTAAATACGGGACTTGTGGAGAATCCAACAGTCTTTGATTCAGGTGCTCTGTAGTGAGAATCGCCAAGAACATAAAGAGGTTCTTGGGAGATTGCATAAGTTGTAGAAGGAACTGTGCTTAATCCACTAACAAATCCAGCGGTTGAAGCAATAGAAATAGTTGTGGAGGTAAAACCTGTTATAATAGCATATCCGTAAGTTGCACCAGCACCAACTGTAATAACATCACCTGTGCTAATTCCAGAAGTGGTAAAAGTTACAACTCCAGCAGTACCAGTTACTTGAGCAGTTGAAGTGCCAAGATTTACCTGAACTGTTCCTTCGTTATATACTAAGTCTTTATTGCCCCAAAGAGCCATGTTTCCTTACCTTATAAAATTCTTATATTGATATTTATAAAAAAAAGAGACCTTTACTTCAGGTCTCCTTATTAAATCAACCTTCTTCTCTGTTTCTAATCGCTGCTGCTACGGTTTCCAGAAGCTTGTCATCCATATCAGTCTTAGTCAGTTTAACTGCTTTACCAAGAATAACCAGACAAATGTCAATGAGTTTTTCACCAAGTTCCTCATTTTCAGGAATCTTAGCAACAGCATCTTGAATTACCTTTGCTGCGAGTGGAAGTAAAAATCCTAACATAATAGATACCAATTATCTATCATTATATAGGAACTTACTTCTTATTTTTTGCTGCCTCTACGTCCTTTGTGAAGTCTTGGAAAGACTTTCCTCTCTTCTCCATACTCTTTTTAACAGCACCCATTTTAAGAGAGTCACTAACCTTTCTTCTCAGACTGGTGCGTCCAAGAGGTGGTTTGGTCTTATCAATTGCCCGGGCAATGTCCAATCCAACACCCTCTTCTACTTTCTTCTTTTCTGGAAGACCTTTGTGCTTGGTAGATGCAAAATCCTTGGCATCACCCTTTTTCATTGATGCTGCTGCCTGAGCAACTTCTGGGGAAGGTGCTGGCATATCACCTTTCTTCACGGCATGAACCATACCCATGAAGCGTTGTTGTGCCTTAGATACTGCGGGCATTATTTGATAGACCTCTTACCGTGTTTTGCTTGGATATCAGCACGGACAATATCCATCGCTGACTTACCCTTTCCATACTTTTTCTCCAGTTCTTTTTGAACTGCAGTTTTACCTGGTTTGATGCCCAGTTCAGCATTGCTAAGTTTTTTAGCAGGTGGTCTACTGTAGTCAACATTAGCACCAACACCACCTCTTTCCATACGACGATCTCTTGCGCGATCTTCTGCAGACTCACCAAGTTCATCATAAGTTTTCATATTTCTTGGTGCAAGTGTAAGTCCAGCAACCTGAATACCTCTTGCTCTCAGTTTGTTCTTAAAGAGAGTTGCCTTTGTTGGCATTTCTCTTTCATCTTCTGCCTTTGCTGGTTTTGAGTTCTCATCCCAGTACTCTCCACCATAACGGCACTCATCTCTGGTTTCATCCTTATCACACTTAGGACAATAACGAACTGCTCCTGCTTCTTCACTATAATTCAGAGGAAGTCTTCCCTGTCTTTGCATCTGCATTGTCTGCTTCTGCATCATAATCTTTTTCTTCAGCATCTTATCCTTATTGGCAAGTTGCATCTTTTCTTCTGGGGAAGGACCTGCTGCCTTTGCTGCTGCTTCCTGCTCCTCAATCTTTTGTGCTTTCAGAGCATCAAGTTCTGCACGGATACTTTCACCAATAGTTGGATTAACTTTGACCTTATTTTTACCCTTCATAACATCAAGTTTCTTATCACCCTCTTCCTTTTCATAAATGACTTCTTCTTGGGTGAGTTTTTCCCTAGATACTTCCTTAGTACCACCTTTTACATTCTTATCTTTAACAACTTTAATAGTTGATTTTCCAGTCTTAGGATCTTCCCAAGGATTCAGAGTTCCTTGTACTCTTGGAAATGCCTCATCAACATATTCTTCTTTCGCAATTGCCTTACCAATTGTCTTACGGCGATTCTTCAGATAAGAATCACTCTTATCTACCTTACCATCATTATTAATATCAGAATCTTCCTTACCGACAGGATCAAGTCCCTTACCTGCCTTTACCTTCGCAGTCTTTTGACCTGTCTTATCATAAGTATCTTCTGCTCTTCTACCAGTAATCTCAACAGAAGAGATATTAGGATTGCTTCTCAGTTCTGAGATCTTGGCACGATCTGCCTTTCTGTAATACTCTCTACCAGTCTTCTTATCTTTGACTCTGATGGTGAACTTAGTATCTGCTGCTTCTTCTACAACTTCTACTTCTTCCTTCTGACCGCCACCTTCTACGAATACTCTTCCAAATATCCCAGAAGTGGTTGACTTTAGATTCTCCGAAATATCAAACATATCATATGCCTCACCAATCAGCATCTTCTTGGCAAGAAGTTTGACAGGACCAGGTGCAGGTGACTTACCCAACTGCTGCATATAAGCACGCTTCAGTGAGGCAGGGTCGGTCTTTTGTCCTTCCTTAAATCCTTGCTTGACCTTATAACGGACATCATAAGCAAGTTGTCTAGCAGCCTTTCTAACTTTATCGGTAGCACCGCCACCACCTTGTTGCTGAGGTGCCTCCTCAAATACGTTATTACTCATCGGAAGATCTGATAATTCTTACTTTTTTCTATACTTATTTATAAATTGTCTTCCCCATTCACTTCCGGGAACCATTTTCTCAACATACTTTCTGAATCCATCAGTTCCGACAAGAGTATTTGGTTTTCCTGGTTCTCTTTCTTCACTATCCATTTTGACTTCGGTATACTTCTGTGCTTCCATTACATCCTTAATCCAAGACTTGAACATAATATTGTCTTCCGTTACACAAATCAAATAGTTGGTTCCCCGACGGATAATCTTACCGACCAATCCAGTGTTGAGATTTTCTACTAGCTCACCAACCTTAAAAACTTTTTCCTTGACAAAGTTTTCGCGCAACCCTTTCCAATCAAACTTCGGTGCAATCTCCCAGAGACTCCAACCTTCTTTGATTTGCATTGCGGCACGAAGAGTATTATAAAGTTCTCTTGCCTGCTTATTATTCATTGATGAAGGAACACCCTTACGGAATGCTGCAAAGTCTCCTTCTGCTGCTGCCTTTCTTTGCTTTGATGCAGACATACCAGAGACATCATCACCATCTGGGTCTCTGTCACCTGCGGAACGAACTTCTACATTATCAAAAGCATAAAGTTTTCCATTGTAATCATTGGAGAGTTTCTCAAACTCTTGGACTCTATCTCCACCGCCAATGATTCTTACACCAGCATATCCATCCATATGTGCCTTCTTCAACACATCAAAGATAGTGCGGTTAGCAGGATCATTTACAATTCTCTCACTGTGCTTTGGATACATCTGTCTCATAATAGAGACTTTTGTATCAGCATCCAGTGGATTCTTTTTCTTGTCCTGCGTGCGTGATGGAATAATAATGTAGTCACCATCATCAGACGATGAAGCAACAGTGTCCAGGAGTTTTTCGTGTCCAGTGGTTGGTGGATTAAAACGTCCGAAAGCAATTGTTAAAGTTCCTTTGGTTTTCTCAACTGGTGGTGGACCTTCCTGTGTCGATGCCTGTTGAGCAGCAGGTTGCTCTGGTGCTGGTGCCTGCTGCTGTGCTGCAGGTTCTTGTGCTGGTTCTTTTTCGTATGAGGTTTGAGAAAGATTCTTTTCCTTATCAGTTTGTGCTGGATCCTGCTGTCCAATTCTCTGACGCTTATTATAAAACTTCAGTCTTCCTTTTTCTGTCTTTGCAACAAACTCACCTTTATTATCATACCATCCACCATGTCCGTCACTTTTCAGACCAAGACGTGCTGCCTGCTGAACTGCGGTTGATTCGGATAAAAATTGGAAGAAGCTCTTCATTACTTACTCAGTTTTTTAATTATAGATTTTTCGTTGGCAACAATGTAACTGAGGACACTATTCCTCATTTTCTTATATTTATTCATCATCTTATCTGACTTGCATAATGAGATGTGCTTGTCAAAGGTTGTGTAGACGTGAGCAAGGAAGTCATTATACTTCCTTTTCGGTGCCTTTGAGTCCGTCTCAAAAGACTGTAATAATTCTGTAACTTGTGGGTTCATGCCAATTTTCCGTGAGGTGCAAACCTCTTTCCAACTTTCAGGGAAAGATATAATAAGTCAGTCCAAAATTCTTCTGGTTTATTACTATTCCTAGACATAACATCAGAGAAAAAATGAAGTTGCATTAGTTTAGATTGTGCAACTGCTTTTGATTTTGGATTATCAGATCTATACATTTTAAGTATTCTACTTCTAAACTCTGCATAATCTTTTGTCCCTTTTATATTTGCTCTTAAACTATTATACATCCTTTCATAGTCTCTTCTATCGTTCTTAAAATCTTCTGCTGTTTCTGGGTAGTCTTGGTGCCTATTCACATAAGTATGTCCCGGAACCTTACTCTTCAACATAGTTGCTACTAAATCTACAGGTGCTGCTCCACCCCTTCCACCACTACCTTTTATAACACTTTCATATTTTAGATTTGAGAATCCTGATCCAGGAGTTCTTATAACATTTATAGTATATTTTCCAAATAAAACATATCCACCCTGAGACATGCCATCAACGGTTTCTTCTGTTTTAATTTCAATAGTTATATCACTCATCTTTACTTCTTCAACCTGAGCAAATTCAATTTTCTTTGGATCTTTATTTACATAAACAAAATTTGCTTTCTCTTTTGGTTCTATTTTTTTAAGAGACAATCCTATCAACTTATTATCTTTCATCAAATTCAAAAGAACATTATTCAACTCTTTCAGAGTTGCAGTTCCGTCTTTCTGAATAGCATCATCAATTTTTTTCTTTACCTGAGATTTATCTTTCACTGCCCATATATCAGCAGGATTCCATGTTTCATATTTACCAACATCCTTCAATCTACCAGAGGCAGTTACTTCTTTCACAATTTGACATTGTTCCTTCACAAATTCCATTAAGTCTTGTCCACCATGCTCAAATATATCCCATTGTGCAGGTTGAAATTTTTTAAAGAAAGCTTTCTGGTGTTCAAAATAACTATGAGTCCATTCATTAATACTTTCGGTATATGGTGCTTTGAATATTTTTTCAAGTCCTTTTTTTGTTTCCGTATCACCTAAAATATCAGCGGCACTAGTAAATTTTTTATTCTTCTTTAATACTTGAGTAAGAATAAAAGCACTTCCAGCTTCTTGAATTGCAGTCGGTACTGGTCCAGCAACTCCACCCTGAGATACTTTTATTTTTAAGGTGCTTTCAAATCCGTCGTACTTTACATCACCAATTTCATAAGAACCATAAAAATTTTCATTTAAAATTTTTAGAGTCTCATCTTTAAGTTTCTTTTGTTGTGCAGCAGTCAATTTCTTTTCAAAGGATAATTCAACACCACTCACAGTCAACATAGTATCAAAAAGAGGAATTGTTCCTATTTTTTTAACCTTATCTCCAAAATATTTTTCTACGTTTTTATTATCAGCTTGCTGCTTAGCCATCAATCACTCCTGTGGTAATTGTCCGTTAGAAGTTTGTACTGGTTTCTTTTCTTTCTTCTTCTCTGGTTTTGGTGTTACTGGTGAAGGAACTTCTGGTTTTGCTGGTTCTTCTGGTTTCTGTTGTGGTTTTGTATCTACTGGTTCTGTTCTTTGTGGTTGCTGTTGTGGTTTTGGTGCCTCTGGTTGCGGTTTAGTTTTTTCTCTTGCCTGTGCTGCTTTTGCCTGAATATCGGCAATTGATGTTTGTGCCTGTTGAACTGCCTGTGCTGCTACTTCCTGTCTGGCTGCGTGTTGTTGTGCAGCATCTGGATTATTCTGCAAGTAATATTGATTCTTTCTTGGAACTGGTTTTCCATTAGGGAATCTAATTACACTTGCATCTGCCTGCTCTCTTTCGGCATCATCAAGTGCTTTTTGTGCTTGTTTTTGTGCGGCAGCAGCATTCCTCAATTCCTGCCTTCTATTTTGAATATCAGGATCTGCTTCTGCTGCAGCAAGTTTTGTTCTTCGTTCAGATTGTGCTCCTGTAATTGGTCCTTGTTGTGGTTTTGCCTGATTATCTTTTTTGTCTGAATCTGGTTTTGCTGGACCAACCCTTCCAGCTAAAGCACCAGATCTTTGTATTCTTTCTGGTTCTTCTCCTCTCCTCCTTTTTTCAAATTCAATAAATCCAGTTTCCTTTTTACTACTTTTACCTTTTCCAGATCTAGCGGAAAGAGGTTGATCTAGTTCTCCTCTTTGCGATACTGGTTCTGCCTTTGCTCTACTAACAACTTCTCCTGTTTTTGGATCTACATATGTCCCCCTAACAACTTCTCTTGCTTCTCCAGATGGAGAGGATTTGAGATAGTCAGAAAGTTGTTGATAAGTTTTATATTTTGATTGAATTTTACTTACTCGTGCTCGTTCATCCTTTGATAAATCAGATTTATTAATTTTTCCAGTTTTAATTCTTAATGCAGTCAAGGCATCTTTGAAGTCTTGACTTTCCGAATCCATCTGAGCAGAAACTTTTTTTCCAAATTTTTGTTCGCCACTAGCAGCTTCTTTATCAACTAATCTATCAAATCCTGGATAAGATTTAACAAGTTTATCAACTGCAGATTGGGCAATTGATAATCTTTTATCGCTCTTTTCTTTATTTTCTGTTGGACTGATTTTTAAACTTTGTGCTCTAATATACTTTGATATGTTAGATTCCACATCTACTTTAAATTTTTCAATATCTTCTTTAGATGCACCATCCTTTTTTAATTGTTGAATATATTTTTTAGCAGCAGCTTGGAACAATCCTCTAACTTCTTCAGGTTCGGCAGATAAAGTTTGCGACCCTTCCCCTTGCTTTAAACTTATCCCCTGTCCAAATTTTTTATCTTTTGTGTCCGCAATAGAAATATCTCTTTTTGAAGTATCTGCTTCTTTTCCAACAACATCTTTCCACATTTTTGTAGTTGGTGGAGTTGCCCCACCTTCAACTTTAGAATAAGCAGTTGGGCGATTAGCAGCAGACTTTCCTCTTCTACCTTTAGTATATGCTACTACACTATCTGGTGCTAATTTCAATTCATCATAATATGTTGATTGACTTTGACTTGCATTATTATCCTTTCCCTTTTCAAATCCCCTTTTTGCTTTCTCAAAACTTAATGGATGTTTCGGATCTTCTTCAGCAGCAGCAATTTCTTTCTCCATTGCTTCTCTAGCTTCATCATATTTTCCACTATTAATTAAGTCTCTTACTTCCTTACCATATTTTCTATGGGTAATGAAGTGATTCCACACTTTTCTAAATGCGTGTTCATCACTATACTTTCCTTCAAAGAGAAACAATGAAAACTTATTAAAATAACACTCAAATATAAAATCTCCGAAAGACTTCATCTCTATCTTTTAGTCTATTATATTCTATTTAGAAATGGAGAATAGGAGACTCGAACTCCTGACCTCCTGCGTGCAAAGCAGGCGCTCTACCAACTAAGCTAATTCCCCAGAAAACCCCGAAGGGTCAGTCAGATTCTACCACAGCACTGATTGCTTCGTCAAGGTCTACAATGACTTGGCGAATACCAACGATACGGGCAGGAACGTTCTCATAAGAATATCCTTTTTGAGACTCAAACAGGACTTGACGGACTGCCGCAGCAGAGAACACGTCCATTTCTAAAGTTACTTTCTTATCAGTCATCGGTCGTCAGCAGCACGGTTTTCGGAGAAGTAAACATCAAAGGTGCCTTCGGGGTAACGCTTCTCAAGTTTCTTAACGTTAGTAGCAATCACATCGTCAAAGGAAACATCGAGTGCCATGCAGGCTTGAGCAACATACCACATAAGATCACCGAGTTCAATAATAAGATGCTCACGGTTATCGTCGTTCCAAGGTTTTCCTTGGAAAACCATCTTCTTGATGATTTCAAGGAACTCCCCACCTTCAGCATTAATACCAACACCTGCAGTAAGTAGTCGCTCAATATTGGCACCCTTTTCATCAAGGGCAACAAGGCGGTCGGAAAGCGCGAGAAAATCAGTAGAGGCATCACTAGTAACCGCATCAACAAATTTTTGATAGCGTTCAAAATCAATATGTCGTTCCATTAAAATTTAAATCCGTCGAATGATTTTTTGGGTTTGGTTTCTTCTTGGTTATTATACTCGTCATCCTGCCCAGAGTCAAGTATGTCGTTCTGGGCGGACTGCTCACAATCATACAGTCTCATCTTTGCTCTGTCAATACCTACGATGAAACGCTTAAAGACTGTTGGATCGTTGTAACGGTTCTTCAGTTGTTTCACCATAATCTGATTCAACTGCTCAAGTTCTTCAGTGCTAATAAGGGCAAACATAAGATCAGCAGTAGCAGGAAGACCAAAGGATTCAGAAGTATCAGTAAGGTCAACGTCACTGCTACTATAACCAGAGCGAGTGGTCTGCGTGGCAGATACGATAGGGACGTTTGCCTCAACAGCCAACCCACGTAACTCTTCTGCAATCGCCTTAATATAGCTATATGAATTGACAGACATCCCCGACTTATAGCGGGAGGAAGCACATATATTAAGGTAATCAATGAAAATAATATCAGGTTTAAATGACTTCTTAAGTGAAAGTTCGTTAAGAAGTGCCTTAAAGTGTCCACTATGTGCCGATGCAGTAGGATACTCTTTAATTATAAGAGTGCCCTGAGTCTTCTTGGAAATGTTCGTAACCTTATTCTCAAAGGTCTTCTTTGGAAGATCTGTCAGATCCTGAATCGGAACATTCAGGAGATTTGCGTCAATTCGTTCAGCAATCTTCTCTTCTGCCATCTCCATTGTAATGTAGAGAACGTTCCGTCCTTGGAGCAACACGGAGCTAGCAACATGGCACATGAATAGAGACTTGCCGACACCTGTACCAGCGAGCGCGACATTAAGAGTCTTGTTAGGTAAACCACCTTTTGTGATTTTGTTAAAGTATTCGAGATCAAAGGGAATCTTGTCTTCTTTCTTGTGGTAGTATTCATACCTTTCTTCGTAGTTTTGTAAGTAATCATGTCCAATGTTATTGTCAAAAGATACTGCCAGAGCATCAGATAAAATGCTCGGAATTGCATCACGGTTCTTTTTGGAATCGTTTCCATCGGCAATATGGATTGATTCCATCAGAGCAAGATAAATCGCACGGTCACGGCACCACTTTTCGGTGGTATCTAGTAACCATTGTTGATCTACTGGGAAATCATTAAAAGAGTCACAAATATCTCTTGTCTCTTTAATCTCTCCCTCATTTAGATCCGTTCGATTCTCAACCTCAATATTTAGTGCTTCGGTTGTAATCGCAGAACCATATTTCACAATGAACTGAGCAATCTCCTCAAAGATTACTTTCTCAGTTCTCTGCTCGAAATAAGTTGGTTCAATAAATGGAATTACCTTGCGTGAATACTCTTCATTGTGTATTAGATTCCTCAGAATAGTGGTCTCAATTCTTTCCATTATTTGTAGTGCAGATAAGTGCTCATAATATATTTTGGATTACTGATTGGAGGATCTCCACGGTGAGGATACATCCACAAAGGAGGAAATACTAATAGTGATCCTTTCTTTGGAGTAATCTTTCTGTCTCTAAAAACTGTATCTCCTCCTTCCAAAACATCATTCAGATAGAACATAAAAGATAGAAACCTTCTGGCAGAAGAATAGTCTGACACATCTACATGAGTATCAAACCTATCTTCACCACCAGTATTATACCTCTTTATTCTGAATTGTTCAAATGCGTGCTCGGAAGGAAACACTCTAGAGTCTACAAATTCATAATACAGATCACGATACTTGTAGACTTTTTTAATGATATGATTATGAATTTTATTCAATTCATCTGTTACACCAGATTTTTCTGTCAAATTAAACTGAGTAAAATTTGGTTTTCCTTCATTGATAATTGACTCGTGCAAATGAGATGAGTTATCAAAGACTGTCACTAAAAAATCACAAATCTCAGGATCTAGTGCATTTTCATAAGTTTGAATAAGGTCATTAAGTTCAACCATAACTGAATTCTTCTTTTGCAATAGAATCCAGTTTCTCCATTACTTCTGGAGTGAAATATGTTTCGGGGTCTTTGAGTATAGCTTTAGCATAGACTTTTTTGCCGTCAATCTCATAGCGTCCTGCGACGTTTTTCCAGAGGCCGCCAATCTCACCGAGTTCAAGAAGACCATAATAACGATCAAGACCACGCTCATCGTAAAACAAACGTATCGTAACATCTTGGTTCTCCTTACTTAAACGTGACTTAGCAGTCTTAGCCTTGATAAGGTTTCCGACGATTTCAGTTCCGTCTTTTTCCTTTTTCTTGCTGAGGTGAATAATGGTAGAAGCAGCGTACTTAAGACCAGAACCACCGCCCATCTCTTTAGTAGGAACGTAAGCGCCAATGACATCGTAGGTGTGGTTAGTAACAATCATAGGAATGTTTGCCTGACCCAACTTAAGAGTGAGCATACGGAAGGCACCTTTGATAAGTTGGGATTTAGTCATATCCCGAACTTGCTTATCGTTTAGTGCATCAGTAATTTCTTTCTCAGTGGAAAGCATACCCAAAGAGTCTAACACAAACATACAGGGTTTGCGTTCTTCTACAGGTTTTTTTAAGTATAGGTCTACTGCCTTGAGTGCCTTGCTACGAAACTCCTCAACAGTAACGACATTAACTACAACTAACCGATTGAGGTCAATACCCCTAGACTCAAGTAGGGATTTGTTAACAGCGGCTTCAGTATCAAAGTAGAGACAATAACCATCGGGGTTAGAATCAAGAAAATTCTTAACCACAGCGAGAGAAAAGAAAGTCTTTCCAGTACTAGACTCTCCAGCAATAGCAGTAATCTTATTCCCAGATACACCACCAAATAAACTACCTGAGACCAGTGCATTAAAAATGTACGAACCTGTGTCCACATAAGTTTCGGTCTCATCAATGTCCGCTGCGAGTTTGGTATAGTCATCACCAATCTCTTTTACAATATCTTTTAAAAAATCCATTATCCAAAAAATAGTTCAAGGTTTACAGTTTTCTCAACATTCCACCCAATCGCATCCAAGATAGACTTAAGTGGTTCTACAAAACTCTTCTCAAATTGTAGGTCATAATCAATGTACTTGTCAAGTCCAAGTTCCTTTGGAAAATCCTGAATAAAAGAAATAATATTCTCCTGTATAATATTCGGTTTTTTCAGATAAAGAAACTTAATCTTTTCTCCATTACCAATAAGTGAATATTTATTGGTCAGTTTTTTCTCCTTAATATAATGATTAAAGAGTAGTGCTCCACGACAATGAATAGGAGTTCCTTTAATATAAATGTCAGAATTAGACTTATACTTTACGACATCAGATACTGAACGTGGAAATGCAATCTCTTCTGGCGGTAATGTCTTAAACTTTTTGCGGCATTCATCAATAAAGTCAATCACATCTTCTTCTGTTCCATTCATCATCAACTTCAGACCATCCTTAATCATCTGACGGCAAGGAGCAGGTGTAGAAGACTTGACTGCCTCAATACCCATCATCTTTAGTTTGGGTTCTGTGTATTGCACACCCTCACTATTCCATACGTTGAGAATATAACGCTTCTTCGCGGTCCAAATACCACGTTCGGCAATATTCTCACGCTTCATAATCATTTTCTGTTCATATGCCGAAACATAATCCGCAAGTTCCTGATAACTGGATTCGATGAATGGTTCCAACTTGTCTTGACAGATCTTGTCAAGTAACTGAACAACCTTTGTTTTATCGTCAGACTGACGACTAAGAAATTTATCAACAAGAGGTCCCATATTAAGATAGATTGAGTCAGTGTCAGATGCGATGACATAATCGACTTCCTCTGTTTGCAAAATCTTATTTAGAAATCCGTTCATCTTATTCTCAATCCAACGGATCGAAACTTGACCCGAGAGAGTGATTGCTTCAGCATTTGCAAGTTTATAATACCTAAAATACTGATTACCAATCGCACCATAAGCAGAGTTAAGTTGGATCTTACGTGCCATCTGAATGTTATTACATCTGGCAATCTCTTTTTCCAACTCTTTAGTTTTCTTCTTCTCATACTCTTGCTTTGCAGCAAGCATCTTCTTTTTATAGATGGTGCGATCCTTATAGATCTTTTCCATCAATTCTGGAAGAAACCCACGAACATCCTTACGGTACATTGCACCATTGGCACATACCGCATTATCCTTATAAAACTCAAACTCAATATCTTGGTTTAAGATTTTTTCAACAGTCGCGCTGGGATGTCTTTCCTCAAGTAATGTCTCTGGTGAGATGTTGTACTGCATAATAAGGTGAGGATAGAGACTATTAAGGTCAAAAGACACAACCCAATCATACTTTCCAGGAATCGGTTCCTTGACGTAGGCTCCTGCATACTTCGAATCCTTGTCCGATTTTTCTTTGGGAGGAATAACAATATTCCTATCCTTTAGATAGTTATAAATGATCGTATCCCACATACGAACTTGTGAAGAAACGTCAGCATAGTTTGCCTTAGCATCATATGCCATTGTGATTGCCAACTCAATCAATTTCATCTTGTCTTCCATTCGGTCAACAAGTTCCACGTCAATGATGTTGTATTCTACAAACTTCTGCCAACCATTAGTGTAGAAGTCCTTAAAAGTATCAAACTCAGAGTGGTCAAGTTTCTTCTGTCCCAGTTCTACACTTGCGATGTAGTCAAGGCGATAGGATTCTTGTGCCTTATAAGTGAACTTCTTATAAAGGTTAAGATAATCAAGTTGAGTAATACCACCAACATCATATGCAATGTTCTTACGACCAGCAATAAAGATTTCACGTTCAGTCACAAGACCCCAAGGAGAAAGTCTTTTCATCAACTTCTCACCAAGAATCCTTTCAATACGCCGCACAAGATAAGGCATATCATACAATTCACTATTCCATCCAGTCACAACTTCGGGGATATTATCCTCAACCATCCACCAGTTGATGAATGCGCTCAGAAGTTCATACTCGGTTCTGAAACCTTTGTAAATAACATTCTGCTGTTTGTTTGTGAATGGTCCTCTACCCCAAGTACGAATCTGTTTGGTTGCATAATCTTGGACGGTAATGAGTAGAACTTCCTCGGCGGCAGATTCTACATCAGGGAATCCGTTCTCGGATGCAACCTCAATATCAATGGTTGAGATTTTGATTTTGTTAGTATCAAACTTAATCTCTTCTTCTGGATACATTTCAGAAATATACTGATAGATGTATCCAGTATTTCCATGGATCTTAAAGTTTTCTACGCCCTCATACTTCTTAATAAACTCGCGGCAATCACGAACGGTTCCTGGTTGGACTGACTCAACATAGTCACCCTCAAGAGTTTTGTATTTTGTTTTTTTATTAGAAGGGACAAAAAGAGTCGGGTAGAACTTCTCCTTGGTCATGAAATGGCGACCATTTTCATAACCACGAACTAGGAAGTTGTCCCCGACCATTTGGACGTTGGTGTAAAAACGCATCAGGCAATCATCTCAAAATATTTGGAAAGCAAATCAGGTGTTGGGTCTGCAAGAGTCATAATGCTCTCAGAACTAATCATAAACTCATTCTGTGTGGAGAAGTCAATCCAAGGTTCCAAATAATACTCTTCAGATTGCTTTTTAAGGACGAAAGGATTAGTCAGTTTGCAATTTGGTTCTCCAATATCCGCACCGACCTCTACAATCTCAGTAATCAATACAGCGTCATTCTTCAGTAAAAGACACTTCACTATCTGTTCCATTTACTTTTTCCTCATACAATTTTCTAATTTCTTTGGCTGGTTCTACAATCGTAACCATCCAATCTGGTCTAACAGGAATTTCCTTGTCGTTAGTAAACATAATCCAAGGAGTAAATGTTACTCCAACAGAATCATCTTCTGCTTGTTCGGCAAGATATATGGACTCGGTAAGTGTAAGAACGTGCGGGTCCTTAAACAAATATCCACAAATCTTTTCTTCTGATATTAGTTCTTTGATATCTGCAATGATTGTCTCACCAGATTTTAATAGTGCAAGTTTTACGGACATTTACAAGATTTCTCTCAATACATTCTACCAACAAAAAAGGGAGGTGTCAACTGGATTGTGCCAGTTACCTCCCCGTCTGCGCCGACGATATTCAGTTTTATTTATTCAGGAAGTATCAGGGTAGAACGGCGGCGAGCGTTCCCCCAAAGAAAAGAGTCATTGCTGTTCCCAGTGTTAAGGTGGCGGTGGTAAAGTTCATCGTCCCTCCATAGGTCTAAATTATATAGTCATTATGTATCATAGTGATACAAAAGTCTGTAACGACCGCTACTGATAATAAGGAAAATGTCAAGGATTACAGATAATCCTTACGGGCATGATGCTCTGGGACTATTTTTCCGAGGACGATTCTGAGGAGTCCGTCTTCGAAGGTGACTTCCCGTACTTCTGTGTCGTCGGATAAAGTCCACGCTCGTTGAAAACTTCTTTGAGCCAGTCCCTTGTGGATAAACGTCTTCTCGGATTCGGTGTCCTCCCGTTGCCCCTCGACAAAAAGTTTTCCATACTCCGTGAAGACATTGACCTCTCCTTTCTTGAATCCTGCTAATGCAATCTCTAAATGGGATTCCACATTATTTATTTGTATGAGATTATAAGGCGGATAATTCTTTGTAGTTTCGTGAAGGTTGAATAGACGATCGAAGTATTCGTCCATACCAATGCTGTTGCGGGTAATCTTATCCATCAGGGTATTAAGATCCGCAGCAGTATAACGCTGAATGTTCATTATGGTAGCTCCTTGTAAAAGCGAGTTTGTGTTTTGTGGACCCTTTCGGCATCCACTACTAATTATACAAGAAGCATAAAAAAAGCGGGTGTTGTAACCCGCTCCTTATCATTCGGTTTCTTCTACACGCTTCTTCTTGGAACCAATATTGTATTTGGTTTCCAAAATCCAATCTCCTTTGTCCTTATAAGCAAGGACTTTGATTTGGTTGAGTGGAGCAATATCTTGGATCTTAGTAACATCCACGATACCAATCAAACCCCAGTCAGCAAGCAACTGAGCGATGCGATTGCGGCGTTGGACATCGTTCACCGTCAGGTTTGCGTGTTTACCATCAAGGGCAAACAGTTCCTTAAAATGAACGAGATAGTATCTACCTTGCTTGTGTAAAATATGACAAGACTGATAGATTTTCTTTTCTTTCCTTGAAGCGACTCCGATACGGGTCAGAGTTTCACGCACTTTCAAAAAGTCATCGGGTTCATTAAGAACCACTTCAACCATTTGTTCAGGCGACCACTTCACTTCGGGTTCTTGAACCACACTCATTTTGTTCCTCCAGTTTCAAATTTCGATTTAATAAAATTAAGTTGTTCTTCTGTAAGAATCCTCAAAGCTTGTTTTGCCTTTTCATTACTATAACCATAATAACGTTTGACATAATCAAGATCTTTGATTGTATCCTTTCGGAGCCAGGGAGAAAATCTCTTCTTTTTCCTCAGACTATTTAGAAGAAAATCATATTGTAGTTTTTTAGGGAGGAAATGATAATGGTTCATTTCATTGGCAAACAGCACTGCATCCAGGTGACCAGAGAAGCAGCGGTTCACAATATAAGGAGGATATTCCTTCTCAAGTGAAGGGTCTTCGTCAATCAGGTTCTTTTTCGTCTGATTGATCGAGTTTAACCAGTCCTTCAATTCCATAATTAAAAAGTAGTAGTTCTTTGCGTTTCTTTTGCTCTCGCATGTATTCGCCAACAGACCTCATCGTATAAGTAAGGTCAAACTCAGCAGCATTCCAGTTAGTAAAACGGTCTTTGACTAACTGGTCTGAGTTATAACTAATCAACTGATCAAGACTACAAGCAGAGCAGTCAGCAGCAAACTTATCGTGATCAAATCCTTTGTGCATTGATCCCTTACGCCCATAGAGGTTATCCTTAATATCATAAGGAGGATCAAGATATACAAAAGCATTACCTTCAGCACCAAGTAGGTAATCATAGGAGTAATTAGTTATACGCCACTTTTTGATTATTTCAGAATAACCTGGCAGTTTGTCAATTCCCCTGATTGAGAAGTTACTATCGCTTGCTTGGGCGGAGAAGGAGGAGGACTCAGTAAGACCTGAGAAAGAACACTTATTAACCACATAGAAGGAAACAGCACGATGGAAATTTTCACTGTCTTCCAGAGGTCTAGCAAGATATGCTTTGGCGTCAAGGAATAGGTTTTTAGCACTGGTAGGTTCGACATGGCGATATTTCAGTTGCAGCAGTTCATCTCTCATCTCACGACCAAACATCTGGAGTTGCTGCCAGAAGTTGACCAGAGGTTCATATAGGTCGTTTACCCAAACTTTCACGTCTGGATACTTTTTAGTAATATGAATAGCAACACTACCACCACCAAGAAATGGCTCACGGAACTCATCATACTCCCTTAGGTCGGGGAAGTATTGATCCATCTTGGCGACTGCTCTACTTTTTCCGCCCGGATATCTGAGACAGGTTTTATAACTTTTCAGACTGGTCATACTATTTCCTCAATCAAATTATAAAGTTTAGTAGCGAAATCTTCTTTCTTTACTGGAATAACATTCTTGGCGAGAAACGTAATATCATCAAAATGGACCCTAAAAGAAACTGTTGCGTCTTTAACTTTCGTTTGCTTCATACAAGCATCCCAAGTACAAATGCCTACAGTATAAGTTTTAGTATCCCATAGTAGCATGTAATCAAAAGTCTTTTCAGGGAGTCCCAAATTTTTACCTTGAAAATTTTTCAGTGTAATTTCCTTTGTCCATGGTATAGTCTTACAAAAAATACCATCCATGCCTTTTGATTCATAATGAAGATTATCTACAAGTCCATAAAAATCTCTACCATTTTCAGTGTCGCCAACATATTTAAGTTGTCCGCCACTGTATTTGGCAATAGAAATTTCTTGAACTTCGGCACGTAAAGGTCTAGTCTGATTTCTTTTTAATCCTTCAGTAGACTTAACCACACCAAAAATAGAGGCAAAATCAAAGAAACTGGGATTGATCATAATCTTTAGGATGATACTTCAAGTATTCAAGGAAGGTCATTTTCATTTCCTTCTTAGTCATACCACAATGTTTTGCGGCAGCAGGTAGAGTCATTTTAGCACGAAACAGTGCTTCATTTGCTTCCTGCACATTCTCAGGTGTAGTCTTCACTCGTGGTTCTACCAGTTTGGTTTTATCGATATTCAGTAGTCCCATCAAGCACCCCTACAAAACTATTAGTAAGTCTATTTACACTCTCTGCCATAACACGATACCCAGCACCAACATAAAGTTGACCGAATACAACAGCAACCGTGCAGATACCCCAGAAGATATAATAGTGAGATGATTTCATTTGTGCCAACCTTTTAGTTTTTTTGTTTTTCATAATTAATTATAAGTAAGTGGTTTACTCATATCCAACATTGGTTTCAGTTTACCAAAATTGACTGCCTTTTCGGAGAAGGACATTTCAAGTGCTTCAAGAATAGTAAGCAGATTTTCTTCTGGGTTTTCCTTAAACTTCTCAAGGTCCAGAGCAAAGTATTCAGTCTTATTCATTTAAAGTTACACTCCACCATAAGTTCAGTTAGACAAGCAAGCATATTTATTTCTTGGTCTGCTACGAACGCCGACTGATACTGATACTTAGCAAGCACAAGCACAGCAGCAGGAACGCTATTGTTTTCAAGGGATGTATAACAAGCATCGTAAATACGACGCATAAGTACAGTAGTATCGTTGTCCATGTTAGACACCACCCACTTCCGAACTTCTGGGAAATTCTTTTCTTTAAGGTTTTTAACGAGTTCATTTACGGCAACATCGGAGAAAGTAGCAAGAATACCAGCATCAATCTTTCCACTCACAGAATAACGCTGACACTCATTAAGAACACGACGCCAATCGGGGAAGTGCTTATTAACAAGTTCTACCAGGACCTTGTTATCAGATTCAACACCTTCTGCAACCAAGATTTCTTGGAGACGCTTGAAGAATTGTGCGGCAATAGACTGACGCTCTTTTCCTTTGATGGAAAAGTCCACGACGGCGCAGCGGGAATGGAGAGGTTCGAGAATCTTGTTCTTGTAGTTACAAGTGAAGATGAATCGACAGTTCCCAGCAAACTCCTCAATAAACGCCCGTAGGAGGAGTTGAACATCGTTGGATGTGTTGTCAGCTTCGTCAATGATGATGACCTTGTGTTTAGAATCTGACGTAAGTGAGACGGTCGAAGCGAAGTTTTTCGCATTGTTTCGGACAGTATCCAGAAATCTGCCCTCGTCGGATCCGTTGATGACATATACATCTGCTCCAAGTTCGTTACACAGTGCTTTGGCGACGGTAGTCTTACCAATACCAGGAGGACCTGCCAAAAGCATATTGGGAATCTCACCCTTGTTTAGAAACTCCTGAAACATCTGCTTTGCAGACTCTGGGAGAATACATTCTTCAATAGTCTTTGGGCGATATTTCTCAACCCAAATAAAGTTACTCATAATAAATTACTCACCAATAGTGTGAATCACTGGTTTCTCGTGTGCCAGTATACGATACAAGTCTGCGTTTTGTCCAGCAGAAACTGGAACAAATTCCTTCTCTGGGTCAAACTCATCATCACGAATTGCCTGGTTAATGACAATAGAACCATCTTCACCAGAGGTGCTGCGATGATAAGTGCCGACAGGAATTACAAGAGCACCAGAACTGCGATTGAGGTGAACAATATGATAGGGATACTTCCACTCAGGGTTCACAAGTTCAAATGTTCTCATACCAGATAAAACACGATTATGATCTACCTGATGATAGTGAATGTAAAACTGCTTCGCACCAATGACATCATTCGGGGGTGAGATGGCAGGTCCAGTATGAACAACCAGGTCACTGGCATTTGAGTTCTCCACAGAAATATCGTAGAAGATAACGGAATCCGTTTCACGGAATACCCGATGCTTCTTAAAATTAACTTCACTCATCATCTAAAACCTCAATATGAGATAAAAACTGCGGGGGAGTATTCCACCACATCATCTGGGTTTCTTCCCAGTTGTCAAAAATTACAAATTTACCATGGGTATCCACCACCTTATATCGGTGACGAATGTATGGTTCTTTGGATGTCTCAGTAAAATACCGAGAGTCCTTTTTATCAATCAGTTTCATACCCATTCTGGTTTGCGTTGGGGCATACGAAGATAATTGTCCTTCACCCAAGGCTTGGATGCGATATACATCTTGTATGCGTCAAATGTAGAAATACTAGTATCAAACTTGTATTCCTTAGGCATTGCTCGTGCGAAAGGAGTTACTTTTGTCAGTTTACCTTTGGGGAAAAGGTAGTAAGCATGAGTTAGTGTCCCTTCACAGGAGTGTGTCTTATTATAGCGTAGAGTATACTCTTGGCACAAGTTCAATCCCCATTTGATGAGCCAATAGGCATTATCCACCGTCTCTGCCGCCCATTTGGTGCAGGGGTGGTTACGGAAGGCACCTTTTTCTGTCTTGTAGGCAGTGCCGTCTTGCTTGGGAAGAGTCCCATAATTATGATACCAGGGAGAAGCAATAATGCTAAGCATCTGGCAGCACTCAAGCGGCATCTTGACAATGTGTTTGTCAGGAAGGCAGATAGCACTTTCGGCAGGGAATTCATGAGTGACAAAGATGTTCATTCCAATGGTCGAGTAAATGATTTACTTACGATGCTTTTAGCGTCAAGCATCATCTTCATGTATTTTACACCCTCCTTGGGTTTTGTGTGATCTCCACAGGTAAAGATGTCACACACTGCCATACCCAGTTCTGGCCAAGTGTGAATGCTAATGTGACTCTCAGCCAACATCGCCACACAAGTAACACCCTGAGGGTCAAACTTATGTGAGTTGAGTGCCAACAGAGTTGATTTGCATTTAACTGATGCCTGATAAACAACATCCCTTACAAACTGTTCGTCATCTAAGAACGATTTGTTGCACTCTTTTAGAGTGAAGAGAATGTGTTTCATCAACCAAAAGTGGAATCAGGTTCCAGAGCGATATAATAAGTAAGGTTGTACTTGGTATTCGTAAACTTGGAAAGGAGTTTGGAAGAAACTACAACGTCATAGGCACCAGGAATAATCTTGATGTTTTCTACCTTAAAGTTAAAGGTAAATTCCTGGTCGGTCTCACCAACAACAATGGCATACTCATTAGAAGTATCGTTCTTCTTGTCACGGACAACCAGTTTCACAACACCTGCTTCACCAATAGCAGAAAGGTCAGGGAGTTGATATACTGCTGCTGCCTTTACCAGTTTCTCCAAAGAAGTGCTATCCAGTTGGAAGCAAACATCTTGGGAAGGCAGATTAATCTCCTTCTCGGGAGGAGAAATAATAACATTAGGATCAGCAAAGAAATACTTCACACGACGCTTGCCTTCTTTGATGCTCAGATAGGAGTCTTCCTTAAAATCAAGATCAGGGTCTTGATGCAAACTCAAACCATTCAGAAACTGATTGAGATCATAGATTGCAAAGTCACGGGGAAACTCTTCGGTAATGTCCGCTTCTGCCAAAATATTCTTGGCAACAGAAATGGTGCGAAGTTTATTTCCTTCCTTCACAAGAATTGAGTTGTTGATGCCC
>Ga0208785_1000296_pt1 | contig 22083 bp, 28 predicted proteins | sample DEB08_DNA_2_FD_185499 | JGI IMG/M metagenome (GOLD analysis project Ga0208785, IMG submission 185499) | Aqueous microbial communities from the Delaware River and Bay under freshwater to marine salinity gradient to study organic matter... | ecosystem: Environmental > Aquatic > Marine > Coastal ...
GCGAGTGACTCACCTTCGGGAGCATTCTCATTTAAAAGCCTAGCGGCCTGTGCCAATGGATCTTTTGTTTTGTTTTTCATCATGGCGATTAAGTCTTAATTATATAATTTAAAATGATGGTTGGCTGAACATTGTTGTGTGGTTGATCGCCACCTGTACTACCCGAATTAACATTTTGACGAGCTACAGCAGTAGTGCTATCCCCTACTCCTCTAGCTGCTGGCCCTGAAGATGATTCACTGTAAGTGTGCGTATGTGAAGGCATTTCGGATGTTGTGAGGGTATGTGTCTCAGCCCCACCTGTAGCTCCAAGGTTATCACCATTGACCCCACCTGATTGACCTGTCAATCGGTCAGCAGAAGTACCTCCCATGTCATCCTGACCTGCAATAACTCGTCCGCGAAGGTCGGGGATATTAAATGTGGTTGAACCATCTCCTGCGCCATAGGTTTCGTCAATTATATCAAATAAATCCGAGTATGTGCTTCTTGATATTGCGTCACCATCACAGAATAAATATCCTGTTGGTGCGTTAATGCCTGCAAAAGGTAAAACTGTACCTGTGGGCATTAACGCAGATATTGCATCGGAATTTAATTTTGCAGATGTTACTGCTCCATCGACTATTTTAGTAGCGGTGACCGAGTCGGAGGCGAGTTCGTTGGAGGTGATACCTCCTGATGGTACTTTTAGTTTACCATCGCCACCGCTGATTCCATAGGTTTGACTATTTACGATGATAGTAGAACCATCTGCGGGGTCATCGAATGTCGCGAGGTCTGCGATATCCATTAATTTCTGTGAGGTGACTTGGTCACCTGATGAAAAGATTTGTCCTGTATTTAATATTGGCATTTTTTCTATCTCCTATTGAAAGACTGAAGTGGTTGATCGATCCGATATTCTAGCATCTACCTTGGTTGCCCTGACATAAGGTCTACCGACAAATGGTTTAATATCTGCCTGTATGCCAAACCCTCTTCTGTTAACTCGTAAGCGAACCGAGGCATCCTCCGCAGTTTCAAGCTCACTACCTAGTAGCGTAGATATGCTTGAAATCTCGGAAGTAGAGTCAGGATCTTCCGTGATAAATTGTACAGTAGCATCAGATGGGTTGACTTCGCTTGATTTAAGTTGCAATTCTGCACGACTGAATGTTTTTCGATCCATCGTGTCGGCATCGTATTGTCTAGTGATTAATTGACTGACCACAGGGATACCGGGGTCTACTTCAGGTGATTGTCCTGCTTTCCGTAAGACCTTATCATCTCCATCCATGGAATCTACCTTATGTACGCCACCTTCTTCTGTTGTGAGGTAAAGTGCATTCTGCGATCCCTCGCGAGCTACTAATAATTCTCGGATCGCAAAGTCTGTAGAGTTTACGGTATCGATGCTCTCAAAGCCTTGGTTGATGAAATTATAAACGATGATCGTATTTAGTTTATTACCATCCCCTTTTCCCACGCTAGAGTCCAATGGTAGTGCTAACCAATAGCGGTTATTAAAATAAACTCCGCATGATAGGTGGGCAAAGTCCTGATTTATGCGATCAATGAACGGCTGAATAGTTTCTGATATTGGTGTGCCTGTACCTCGCAAGTTATACTCATCAATAAAGTTCACCGAATATATCCCTTGGTCAGAAAGAAATAAAATCTGATTAGCCACCTGAACAATAGACTTCCTCGCAGATGCCCCAACTTCATCTGTGACCATTGTTGTTTTTACATCAGCCAAAGATCCACTCGCACCTGTGATCAGATGAATAGATTTACGATTGAATACCACCACCGAATCCTGTGTAAAACCTTTAATTCCTACTACAAAATCGCTTTTACCTGATGATATGCGAAACTGATTTCCAATCTCGTCAAATGTGTCTGAGTCTAAAATGTCGCTAGCTATTATTTCATCACGAATACCCCTATCGACAGGTGGTGATGCAGATGAGTATTGATAGGGTAACCATAGTCTACGCTGATGAAATTCACCGAATGGAGCCGCAGGTTGGTGGATGAATCCTTTACCGAGTGCTAGTGGTTTACTGACTGTTAAGGAGTGATTGGCATCATCTTTGACTCCAAGATTAAAAGTGAATTGGTTGACTGTAGGAACGCTTGTAACCACCACCTCACTTCCAATAAAATTATCATATATCGCAGACTGTGAAGTGTGGATTGTAAGTCTATCTCCGACTGCAAGTCCATGTGAAGTTACATCCATAGTAACCACACCACTTACTGACGCTGTACTAGAATCTGTCAAGTAAGCAGGTGCAGTGTATGCCCCACTATCCACCCTCTCAAAATCCTCAAAATATTCTATTTGTGCGCCACTAACATTGAATGTCTTTGTCTGTGACTCAGTCATCGTGACAGTTAATTGCGTGGATGATGGAATACTTGCTACTTGATAACAGTCATTCGGATCGTATTCCCAATTCCCCAATCGTGTTAATGTCACAAAGTCCCCTACCAAACGATTATGATTAGATACTGTGTCTATCGTGATCGTCTGACCCGACTGAGAGCCTGAAGTAATAGCCACACGATTAAGAATAGGACTTGCAGATAATGTAGTCTTATTAGTTCTAAAGATGTACATCTTATCGAAACCCTGAGTCATTCCGCATGGAGCATCCACAGTCTCACCGCCCTGCTCGTATCTACACTTATATAGCTTTGAGTCTTTAAGTCTTACGATTGAACAGAGGTTATTGGTGGCTGAGAATATAAAGTCATCATTCTCGCTTGTTGCATCAGAAAATACCGCACTCCCATAAACTCCATTTACCGCATCGTCTTCCAAGGTAAAATTCTCAGTCGTGGAAGCAACTGATGTCTGACCCACATTTTTACTATTAACTGTGAAAGTAGTATCTACCCCTGTATCGGCAAAGGATACTGTTTTGGCAGATGTGTTAATCGCTGTGATTGTATGACTGCCATTGATCGATGCATCGATATCATCGACATGGACTGTACCACTTACTGCAAATTCCGATTCAGGGGTATCCTCAAGGGTAAGAGTGACCACATTACTTGCCCTCGATGCCGCAGTGACCACATAATTAAGAGTACTAGGAATCGCATTACCCATTGAGGCAACAGAAGTTCTTCCCTCAATGTTATACTCGATCCAATTCTTAGTCAGATTACTGTAACTTGTGTTTATTGTGCTCCAAGTTTGAGATGACCCAACAACTGTAAAAACTTCATTCGTGCCTGAGTCGGCATAAGTAATTGTGCGAGTATTAAAATTAACACTAGCTAGAGGAAATGTTCCGTTTGGATCGTCACCTGTGAAATTTAAACCATTGATCGTTACATTGTCTCCAACGATAAAAGCTAAACTTGGAGTTTCATCCAATACGACTGTGACTATACCACTTCCTGTATCATTTGATCGTGATGCGGATAGAATTACATATGGTAAAGTAATCGCATCATCTCCTGTTGTGATAGTGCCAAATAGAGTAGACATCCCTTTGCGTGGTTGCCAAGTTCCATCGTCATTCATCCGACCATTCTTCGACAGTGCAACCTCACCGGGTTTTAACTGATTAGGTCGCAATCGGGCATTCATCCGCAGAAAGAAGGTGTCACCCTCTACCACGAATGGATCGTCTAGTTTGCCGTATGATCGATATCTGCTCACTTCTTTAACTCCTGATAGAGTTTTAACGACATATAGACTAAGGTCACTAAGCCCACTGCAATTCCGATCACCGAGTCAAATGCAGACAGTCCAAAGGTGGCCGCTGTGCCTGACATTCCTAGGACTGAGACCCGATCAATCATTATCTACGCCCTCCCGGTGTAAAGTAGAACCCCACGATCATCGGCAACACGACTGATGTTTGGAAGAGGCAGAGGTGTCCTGTTGTGACGACCAAATTGGTTTGCTCTGCCGGAAAACTGAGGAGTCCGAAAAGTATTTCTGTTTTCCCTTCCCCTGTAATGTTTGTTGTACTGAGGAGTGGGACTGATGGGAAAATTGCTGTGATGCATGTGACGAATGAGATTGTACCCATCCCAATGAGCGCGAGCATCCTACGAGTTGCGCGAGTAAAAGCACCGCCATCACCGCTGTTGAGGCTTTCTTGGAACTTAATCGCGAACTCATTGTTTCGCGCCTCTCTTGCCATTTCGATCTCATACTTCTGTTGCCTCGAATCTGTGAGGATTCCGAACACACCCTTGAGTATGCTCCCCATTGCGGCTGATCCTCCACCCGTCAAAAATAGTGTAAGTAGCTCGAACATTATTTTGCATCTAGTTTTTCAAATAGTTTCTGTATATCGCGCCTGCGGTCTTCTGAGAGTTTTGTCAGATGCTCCACATCCTTGGATTGTCCGGCATCGCTAATCTCGATTTGGCGAAGTCTCTCCTTCATATCATCGATCTCCCACTTGTTGCGTTTGATGAAGAATGCGAGGATTGATATGGCAACGCCAACTCCTGCAAACATATAGTGTGAAATCTCCATCTCACTCCTCCACTTTATCTCGGAGTCTGTCTAACTCCTTTTCTAAATAATTAAGTCGCTCAAACTGTTGATAGTCGGAAGTGATTGGAGCGTCTTGCATCTCTACCAAATGATCGAGATCTGCTTTTGCTTGCTCTGCGAATTTCTCTAAGTGCATCATCCTAGCAGATAAATCCCCAAGCAGAGTGCCTTCGTGTTGGACTCTCCCCAAACCATTGTCAAGTTCGTTAATTTTGTTCCAAATGACGGAGTATCCCCAAACACAAGTGCCAACGATGGCGATGACCTTCGCCATAAAAGCCAAGTTAGCTTTGACTTGTACATTATCTCCGACTTCCGTTGCCATGAATTAAGGTAACCAATCGGGTTTAGGTTTTTTAACATAAGATTGCAAAGGCTCAGGAGCTTCTTCTTCTTCATTGTCCCAAGCATCTATCTCAGCTTGTCTTGCTACTACCTTTTCTTCTTGAGCGTTAAACATAGCTTGTTGATTTGCATCCCAATCTTCTACTTGTAAGTCAGCACCTGTGCGAGCGTTGTACTCAGCAAATGTTTCCGTTACTGTAAATGTACGATCTTCAGGTAACTCCTCACCGTTTAATTGTTTCTGCATAAGTGCGTTACGACGGTCAACATTTGTGAAAGTAATAGTACCTAAGTAATGGTTGGCTACACGATGCATTTCATCTACACCTTTACCGTTATCATATAAACTATCAGGAGCATCTTTAGCGTGAGGTGATAGAGTAGTGACATTACCAGCTTCATCTCTTACTCTTAACTCGGACGAAGCACTTACATCTTCAGCATACAACTGCACCATGTCGGCAGGGCTAGATGTAGGAGCAGTGGCGTTTGCTATACCTATGACACCACTAGCATCTGTACCGAAGCTCGTAGTGCCAATACCGACATTGCCGTCATCGTCAATACGCATACATTCAACAGGCCCACCATCGATTGGTTTTGTGAAAAATCTTAAACGACCACCTGCGTTTCCGTCGGGGTTCGAATTGACTGTGTTTGATACAGTTTGGCCATAAATGCCTGCAATAAATATGGAATTCCCATCCTGTGCTGTTGAATTCCCACTATTCGAGTAATTCATGAAAGCCAATCCGCCAGTTCCTGTAATAAAATTACCGTAAGCCACAGCATTAAAACCTAACTCAATCTCTGCCGGTTTTGTTCCACCAATTGAGAGTGTAGTGGAATTACCAAACTGCGCCGTCCATCTATCAGGATTCGTATTACCAATACCTACATTGCCTGAAGAGTCGATGCGCATTGCTTCAGTCGAATTTGTGCGGATCGCAAGCTCGTTGGTGTCAGGTGCGTGAATTGCTACCGCAGAACTGCTTGAGCCTATTTGATCCAATGCATACTCATCTGCAACTACATTTCCGCTTACATCAATTGAGCCGGCCCCTACTGCCCCACCCGTAGAAACAGAACCTGCTGTTACCGCTCCGCTAGTGGTTAAGGTTGTTGCTTCAATACCTCCACTTACATCTAACTCTGCCTGTGGAGAGGTTTTACCTACACCTACACGAGTGGTAGAAAGTGCTAGTGCTGTGTTGACTCCCGCTCCATCGGTAACCTGAAGTGCATTAGCTCCCGTATTATTAGTGATACCATCAGTATAATCTCCAACCTGTAGTAATCCCTTGTATGTATCTGCGGGTGTTTGATTTTGTAAGTCGCTCATAATTTTAAGGATTCGCGTCAGGGTCTGTCCACTCCTCGCCTGCTAGAATCTCAAGCATCTCGGAATGAGTGTTGGCGGTTTTACCCTCTAAGAACGAAGGCGTATCTCCCTCGAACTTTACGAAGGTCTTAGTACCCGCGACATTGTATCGCAAAGTATCTGCCGAGGTTTCAAGTACTTCGTCAAAGTTAACGGTACTTACTTCGTCAGCGTTTAGAATTACATATTGTCTGCTCATAGTTATTAAGAGGGTACTGTGGTTGAAAAGGTTGGACCGTTAGTAAGAGTACCGTCGTTACCTCCGCTTCCTTGATCGGTAATAGTCGTACCTGTACCGCCATCATTGTCGCCCATACGCCACCAAGCAACAGGCGAGTACGAAGATAAGTCAGCAGGTACACCACTGTTGTAGATAGATGTTATATCAGATGCGGATAAAACAGAATTAAATACAGCTACCTCATCAATCAGACCGTTTAAATAGTTATTATTTCCTCCGTCCGATCCGATTTTAATGTCTAGAGTACTGGTAGAGGGCGTACCCGTCCGAGTATGTGTTCCAGCCGAACTTCCGTTAACATAAAAAGTAATACCTCTAGAGGCAGAACGAGTAACAGCTAGATGATACCAAGTTCCCGTGCTTAATGTTGTCGAGGAGAATGAAGGTGCACCCCCGGTTCCTGTGTCAAAAAAAGCAACCTTATTTGAACTTGAATAAAACTGATGTCCGCTAGTGCCATTATATCCGTCAAAATAATTTCCGATAGCATAAATCATAGGAAAGCCGCTTAAAGAATCAAACTTTACCCAAGATGTTATCGACAAAGCACCTGTAATATCTAAAGAGCTATCGTAAGAGATGGCTACATTGTCATTAGTTCCATCAAAGTCTACGCTGTAGGTGTTACTAAAACCTGCACCACCGCCTGATGGGGGTAGAGTATGGCCGAGTTGAACCCCTAATCCTAGAAAAGGCATAACCTTTTATGCTTTATACAGAATGGCCGCACCGCTATTTAGCGTTATGCTAGTAAACGGTAAGGTCAAAGTGTCACCTTTTCCAAATGTTGTACCGTCAGATATTAAATCTGCCGAATTTTCCATCTGTCCCGTGATTGCTCCAACCACTGAATCCTCAGTAAATTGTACTGCGATAAAGTCGCCTGTGTTTGCTCCTGTGCCATTAACATAGACGCAACCATTTGCTCCCATGCTGTTCTGAATATTGAATGATGATATGCCCATTTTATGATGTGGTTAAAACTGAAATGCCGAACGAATAGCTCGGATAGGTGTTAAAGGTTATTTTGTTTTGCGATTGAAGGCGTTCTGCCCGATCAATTTCCAGTGCGAGATATTCTTCCGCCCTGTTCTCCTCCTGCATGGCCGCCTCTGTCTGTCCGTCTCCACGAAGAAAGTCGCTGAGTCCACCGGCCACCAGGTAGTTGGCTAAAAAGTCAGGAACATTCGATTCCTCGCCTGCATCCTTTCCATAGGTTGGCCGAACTGCGGTCCCTACAATAAAGACAGATGATACCGAACTGTTTGCTGGTAAAATTAAATATCCGTCCAGTAACTTAAAATCTAACAATACCGCCGTGCTGTCAGTAAATGGATTCTTCGTATAAACCTGGTGGATCTCCATGATGTTTAAATCATTGTCGATCTGCACTGCTTTATCTGCTGTTGGGTTAGTGGTCGATCCAACTGACTTCTCTACCAGTTTAAGCAGTTCAGGCCACTTGCATCGATGCCACGCAGTCTGTGCCCTGCTGTTTAAAGATTCCTTGAAGAAAAACTCATCGACCTGCGTCAAGGTTGGCAGACCAGCCGCCATCTTGAAGCGTTTCTCGAGTGATTCAAATGTTACTGTTCTTGCCATTACTGAACATTAGCTATGCCTGGACTTACAGGCTTGCCACCGGCTTGAATGTTATGCCGGTTAAATTGTGATGGGGAACGATACTGCAAAATATCATTTCGATATTGTCGTGACTGTTCCCTGACTAAATCGATTTCCTGTGCGAGCATTGCTTCAGCGTTTTGTTCCTCTGCAAATGCTTTTTCAGTTTGCCCATCCCCACGCAAAAAACCGGCATAGGCAGAATGTGCGAGATAGTCGAAAAAGAAGTTAGGGATATTTTGTTCATCTCCCGAATCATCACCATAGTAACCACTTGTCGCACCTCCTGAGTTTATCTCAGACCGCAAATCCTTACGATAGGTGACAAAAACATTTACTCCGTCCAATGTGGTAGGCTCAATGATTTTGACTGATGGATAACCTCCCGAATCTAACTCGGTTAGAAATGTGTATTCGTCAGGGTAACGGGCAGAAGTTGGATCTTCTTTATGAATACGAAAAACAACATTGGCATCGTTTGCCAACTTGTTGCTCGTTCCGTAAACCCGAAGTCTATTGGCATCAGATGTCACTATAGCCACACTTTCTCCGATTACGGTGAACTGTGGCCAAGGGTATCTCTCATGGGCTATACGAGCCGCACGGTTTACAAGATCGCGAAGGAAACTAGCATCTGTTGCCTGTAAAGCATCAAGTCCGGCCAATGCTCGGAATCTTGACTTTAATTGCGAATAGGTGGCGGTAGCGTAGTTTGCCATGATATAAAAAATTAGTGTTTAACTTTGCACTCGGGGTTCGATTTCTCGAAGTCCTTACGAAATCCTTTGTCTGCCCAGCATCCAGGTCTTTCCTGTTCGTGGCGGACATATGTGGTTAAGTCTGTTACCCGAGCAAGTCGAAAGTCGCCTTTGCCTCCTTCAAACGCTTTGGCGGCCTTGCGGGCCTGCTTTTGGCGTTGTGCATATCCAGCCTTTTCGCGGACTGCGGCTCGCTCGTTTTCCTTACGAAGGTAATAAGCGATTTCGTCCTGTGACGATCTGCTTTTCTTACCCCCCCTTACGATGATATTTAGACTCATTTAAATGGAAAAAGGGGAGCCGGTCTAACCCTAAACCGGCTCCCCAATAACAACATGAACAATAATAAACCCGAAGTGTTTAAACGATTGATCCCAAGGCTCTAGGATTACCTACACGAAGCGTAAGCATTGCCTCAGTGAAAGCTCTTTTGCCGGCTCCATTGTCAGGAAGATCCACTACGGAAATGCCTTCAAGAAACTTGAGGGAAACAGTGTCATCGTCAGGAATCAAGTAAGCACGATCTGTGTTTACTGTTCCTTCTGCTGTGTCAGGACTGGAAGCCGATCCATTCACACGACCCAAGAAAAGGTCAGGAATGATATCGATAGAGCCAAAATCGCTGACATAATGAAGAACTGAATTAACCAAGGTTTTTCCGCTTACATCTTGAGTGAAGCTGTAAACAGGATTGTTGGTAACTGCGGCACGGGTGTAGTCAGTAATGGCGTTCATTACTGCTGGACCAGCGTACAATTTGTAAGAACCTTTAGCACCACTTGCAGTATAAACAGCTTGCAGTAATCCACGAAAAGCAGACTCAGTCAATGAACCAAGAGATACGCGAGATCCGCTTACAGCACGAAATGCTTGTTTAGCACTTGTATCGAAAGTATTTCCGGTCGCACTCGGATTTGACCAAGTCCCTAACCCGCAGAGGGTAGCTCCAGCGGAAGAAGTTCCGGCGGCTTGATCGTTTCCTGAAGCGATAGCAGTTTCGATTGAGCGTTTAAGCTGAATTAAACTTTTTGCTTTGGAAGCGTTGAATAATCCACCTTGTCCACCAGGAGCGACATCAATCATCTCAGCCTGACGCGAGACGGAGAATATATCTCTGATGGTTTGGACTCGGTTACCAAGTCTTGCTCTTGAGTCGATCAAGTTAGCGGCATCGGAGATCGTGAGATCAACACCGTCAATTACTCCTCCAATCTCGGGGTCTAAAAGTGAGTCTACCAACCACTCATTGAGAGTAGCCTTTGGAGCCTCGGATTGTGAGAGAGTAGAATACAGAGGTGTTTCAGTAGGCTCTACGGTTTTCAGAAGTGATTCTAAATTTTCGCGAGCACCCTTAGCACTTGTTACATTGTATGAAGTAGCAATAGCCATTTTAAGTATTTCCTTATTTTAAGATTTTAAATTTTAGTCCGCTAGAAATGCGGCAAGATCGTTAGCCGAGAGTGGTCCTTTCCGATCCAGGATTTTTGCTTTTTCTTTCTGCTTCCGAGTGGCTGAGTTTTCGATTGGCGGGGATGCATCTCCTCCATCGGTTGGAGGTGGAGCCTTACGCTTTTTGACTACCTTCTTTGTTGCCTTTGCGGTTTGCTCGCTTTTCAATGCTTCTATCCCTCTGACAAGGGTGGCGGCTATAAAGTCACCATTGGGGAGATTATCCAGTACATTGCCGTATTGGCCTCGTAGCTGTTTATAGGTTTCTCTACGGGATTCGGATATGTCATCATCTTGCGATGAATCCATCCACGGATGGGTGTTGATTGTATCCCTACTCCACTGGCTTTTTTCCCTTAGATACTCACTCCTCTGAGGAATCTTTTCGGTAAGGTATTCGTCAGCCTGGGTCAGGATATTGCGAATATCATCATCGCTATATTCCTTGCCATCGACCTCTACGAAATCCTTGCCTATGTGTTGAAGTGCAAATTTCTTGGCCGCCTGTGCTTCCCGTTTCAAATTTTCCAAGTCTTCAAAAGACTGGATATTTTCTAGCTCGGGTTGAGCAGACTGTTGGCTACCACCTGATTGATTTGTCTTTAGATTATTAATCTCAGCTTTTAACGCCTCGACGGTTTCTTCCGCACTTTTCGCTCGGGCAGTCAGACGATTGATTTGTTTCAATGTCTTCTTCATCCCTTTTGAAGTGACTTCCGCCTCTTCTTCAACCTCTTCCTCTTCGGTATCCTCCTCCGTTTCCTCTTCTTCAGATTCTTCGGTTACAGACTGTGAAAGAACATCTTCATCCTGGTCGGCAGATGCTTCTGCTTCTTCGGGAGTCTCGGTGACTTCCGCTTTAGCCTCATCCGCCTGTTGAGCCTCCTGATCCGTTTCGACCTGCTCGACAAAACTTGCCGCCAAATCTTCCACCGATAGTGGGCCTCGTACTTGATTGTTTTCTGCTCCCGATTGTTCAGCCGGAGCCTCGCTTATAACTGTTTCTGCCATGATTTCTGCGTTTGTTAGTAGAGTTCGCACTCTCTTGCTTGTATCTGCGGAGCAGATATGCCCCGCCAGTGACAATTATAGCAGTTTTAAAAGCAGTTTTGTCAGGTAGCCCGAAAAATTTTCCAGTTGTCCTTAAATTGTTCGTGCTTGGCTTTAGATTCAGGGTTGTGAGGATATAATCCGATCCTTTTTGCCCCGTCTAATTCCATGCATGGGATGTTATAAAAAATGTCTTCATCTTCGACATATGCCACCAATATGTCCACTTTTGTACAGTCTATCGACTCTTTGCCGGTCGATCCGCTGGAAGTCGTTACCATATACCGGCCTAATCCACCCCGAGCCTTATCCTTCGACTTACTCTCAGTTCCTTTTATCTGAATCTTAAATATCTTGCCCGCCGTATTCATCACCAGGCAATCCTGTGGCAGGTAATCGCCAAGAGGCACAAAGACTTCTAGTCCATGTTCAAGTGCCTCCGAAAAAAACTTCTGCTCGTAGAGGCTACCCTTCCTCTTCATCATCGTCATCATCATCGAGCACCATATCGCACTCGAAATCGACAACATCCTCATCCAACCACTCCTCGAGATCCTCCATAGCGATTTTAGCGATCTCAGTATCCTCAATGTCAGACTCTTCGATCCAACGATTGATCAATGCCCTGTGGGCGTTTTTAAACTGCTGATGGGGTGTCAGTTTCGGCATTATCCAACGCCTCCAATATTCGGGTAAGTCCTGCAATCTCTCCCGATAGACGGGCAAGCTTCTGCGGATTGTCCACATGAGTATAGTCCTGAAAATCGACCAGGCACATATCCCTCTGTTCTTTAATAAAATCCTTAATCACTACCCACTCGGTCTGCTCACCGAGTCCGGCAACTGCATCTGATAATGTCATTTTTTCCTTCTTACGGGTTTTACTCTTCTGCCCATTCCCACCTTCGATTTCTCAGCCTTTTTCCGTTTCAGTTGGCTTTTACTCATCTCCGATTTGGTCTTGGGTGTTTTACTCGAAACTCTTTTGGTTGGCCGGCAGTATTCATTAGACTTACCCTGACCGCATGGTTTGCCGGTCCGTGTATCCTGCCATTTCTCTGATCCCCATCTTTTCAACGATGTACCCTTGGCGGTCTTGCGAACCTGTCCTTTGGACTTCCGGCACTTGGCGATTTGTTGCGATGCCCGAGCACTCGGGAATACCTTCACCCGAGCCTTTACCTTCTTGTAACAAGCGTCTTTTGGCATCTTACCACTTCACCTTATTTGCCCAGTAAGCCGCCGAAGTTTTACCTTTGGCTATATTCTTACCATGACGAGATTTGAACGATGCTCGCTTTTTCTTCATCGCCTGACTCTCACCTGTTTTTGGTTTACCGGCAGTCTTTGCACCCTGTTGTCCGAATCTAATCATCCGATCCTTGCCTCCGTCTTTTATTAAAACGACATGAGATTTTTTCGGATGATTAGGTGTTCGCTTGGGCTTATTATAGCCGTCAAACGAAATGCCTCGATAAGTTTTACTCACTTTTTCTTTTTCTTCTTCAGCAATTTCTTAACAGTCGGACTCATTTTTTTCCGTCCCATTGCTTTAGCTTTGTTGGAAGGCCGTCCAACCTTCGATCCGTAAGTTCCTTTTCCGTATGGCATGATATTATTCCTTTCGATTAAGCGGCCATCGATGTACCTGGTACATTGCCGGGGGCTGTCCCTAGTTGGCCAATCCTAGCGTTCATTTGTTGCTGTTGCTGAAATTCTAACTGACCAGCATATGTCTGAAGTCTCTTCGCAAAGTTTTCATCGGATTGCAGGCGTTCCTGCACATCGGTCGCCGGTATCGCTTCACTTCCTTGGATGTACGATTGTAACACTTGAAGCCTAAGTTGTGGATTTGCTCCATTTTCAGGGGCGTTAACAACCTGTCCTGATGCGATTTTGGCAATATCGTTAGATGTTTCAATTATCTCCTTTGTGGTAGCCTCCTGAGTCGGCATGATTAATTCGTTAGCCAAGTTTGGATCGATTGCCTCAATTACTTTTCTAAGATAAATGTCGAACCTGCTTACGCCCTGCCTGTCATACTGCGACATTAACTTACCAACCGTATCGAGCTTTTCGATCACCTTGGATTCATCCTGGTTCATCGAGTTCCAGCTAATATTAAAATCATACAACTCAGCAGTTTCGTCCAAAATTAACTGTGCTCCCTGCTCATTATTTGTAACCCGAAACCAAATCATCGGTCCGCTGTAAGTCCGATCCAAGCACCATACCCGCTTCAAAACTTCCTTCCATCCACTGAGCCAGCAGTTGACCAAATGCTGTTTTATCACATTTGCCTCCACCGCATCGTCAGGTCCAGTCGCCCGTCCTGTGATGCGATTACATAGCTGGCGGATTTGCATCTCCACTTCCATGCTTGCTTGCGAATAACGGGGGATTTCCATGAATCCCACCTCTCCCCTACGGCGTACCCCAAGCTGTGCTCCTGGTCCCAAACGCTCGGGTCGTCTACCGATCTGATATTCCACCGGTGGCATGGTGCTCATCGATGCTCGGTCTCGGCGACTATCCAATTCTGTCTTTACCGCCAACTCATAACTCTTCAGTAACTCTGGGTATCCGCGAGAGTCCAGTAAACGATGGTTTAAATGCTCTCGCGTGATACACACGAATGGATACCTGCCCTCGTCATATCCAACCGGCTCATGGAATCCTGCTTCATCCATTTCATCCGTCCAGCAGGTCTTGGTAACAACAGGAACATCATCTTCATCCAACTCCTTGCGATAGGTAGTAACTACCCGAATCAAGCCCTCGTAATGCTGATTACCATAGCTTGTGCCATAATCATAATGCATGGCCGAGTCGCTGTATCTCTCCTCGTAAAAGTCTTTCGCCTTCTCAATCGCTTCATCAATCCAGGCTTCATCCCATCCCTCGTTTACCTTCTGCTTCAATGCTTCAGGAGAATAATAATGAATGCAGTGAATGCTCCTGGCGGATTCCAAATCGATAACATTGCTGTCCACGATCAGTTCCCTGCCTAACTCATATGCCTTAACCGCCGGACGATTTACGACCACTTTTTCGGTCGGAATTTCGGTCTCACCATTCTTCCGTAACTCATTAAGCATCTTCTTGACCCTACGCTTTTTGAGCTTTGGAAAGAGGGGATAAAACATTTCCTCCACTCCCTCCTTCATTTCGGGATCTTCTATCGCCATTGCCAGTTCAGGCGACTGCTGGGCAATCTGCTCGAGGCTGATCGGCTCAAACTTTCTCGCCTTCTCCTGCTTCCAGTAAGTACCAAAAAAGGTCACCCCGTTCTGTAATAAATAATTCGCTCCTATCGATGACTCCCTCATCAGTTCATCCATCGTACCCATCCGCCAGCGAAGAAACTCCGTCACCAACTTTGCCGATGCCACATCTCCACTCTCCACGGGAGCCGCCACCAGGTTAGCCTTGGTCAAAGCCTGTGTCAGGGTGGCAACATCGCCATCGATCAAAGGATTAATGACATTCGGATCAAGGTCACTTGCCCCTGACCAGGGAAATGCTTCAGGTCCACTCTTTTTACCATCACCCGTCTTGCCTGCCCACTCGTTGAATCGAACCTCCCGAGCATCTTCTGCTTTATCCATCCATGTAGATAAATTTGCTTTTGCCCGCTCAAACTCAAACTTGAGTTCATCCACATCAGGCTTGTCTTCAAAAATCTGTACTTCGTTCTCCATAATTTCTCCAATTTCTCCTTTAGGATTCTACCATTTTATTTCGTAAATTTGTCAGGGCTTTGGCCTCTATTCGGGCAACTGTCTTGAACGACACACCGATGAAATCCGCTATCTCCTCGAGCGTGAAACTGCCAGGCTCCCGCTCCTCCTTCATCGCCTCCAATGCCTCCTCCACAACCATCTCCCGAAGCATCAGATCGATCCTCCTCTGCATCTGTGCATCCGTCTCATGCTTTGCGATACAGATCATCCTCCCCCTCGACTTTTCTAACCAGCACCATGCTCTTGGGTGGATGGTTATCATTTGGCCTCTTAATGCATCTTCCGATCCCCTCCTTATGCTCAAAGTATATCAGCATCATCCGAACATTCGGGACCATCTTCAATACCCTCGCCTCCTCAATCTCCACTGTCTTCTTTACCTCCTCGAGCGGGACCACCGGCTTGCTCTCCTCCTTGTAAATCCGCTGGACAGTTGATCTCGCACATCCTGCCAACTCCGCCACCTTCGGCCAACTCATGCCCGAGTTCCTCGCCAAAACAATCTGCTGGCGAACGGCTATAGGTATTACCTTATTCTTCTTGCCCATCAATAACTCCCTCCTCCTGTTGCGATTAATTCCTCCTCATCGAAGTATTCAAAATTGCCCACTGCGAAGTACCTGGCATTATCCACAAAGTCCTTACTCGGACATTTCAACCCGGCACTCGGCTGATATGCCTGCATACAACTAATCAGATTCTGACACTCATCGCTAAACATCAGCCTGGGCTTATTATCTAAATCCATCGGCTCACTCCGATCCCATGCCAATAAATTATTGATCGCCTGCAATCCCGTCTCGATGTCCAACGCTTCCGCCGGCTGAACGATAATATCTTCATCCGATAAATCATCTATTATGTTGGAACTTCCCTCCGACTTCTGATAGCTCGCCGATCCCAACCTCGGGTCGATTATCCGTGTGACCATATTATCCCCGCAGATCGATTCCATCCGCCGGATCTCCTCCGCATAATCCTTTAACCCATACCCATTCGGTTGGGCCGCCTCGCCGGCACTCAGCTTATCCTTGGTCAGGTCAATCCATCCTCCCCATGTGTCGAAATCAGGAAACTCCTTGACCGCCCATGCTACCCCATGTGCATCGATTGCAAATAATACCATCGTCCAGGGCTTTGCCCCCGCCGGGTCAATCGATAATACCCAGTTCGCATCCGTAAAATCAGGGAGTTTTTCCGATTGCACAAAATTCTTGTCCGTCAGATTAGGGAAAATAGCCCTAGACTGCCTCACAGGCACTCCATACGCCCGACAAAGGATCGTTTCCCTCTTTTCCCCCTCCAATTGATTCTTCATCGCCGCCCATCCGCCAAAGGGGTTGGCCGCTGTATGAAAATACACCACGGAAGACGCTTTGCGGATGGGCTGTTGGACCAGGGGAACCTCTTCCCCATCCAAAAGATCCGCTTTTGCCGATTCCACTGTCTTCGCTCCCGTAAGCATACTCTTTACCACCGAGTTCCACCCGTCCACGGCCGTGAAACTGATAATTCCCTTGGAATTGCGGGTCACGGTGCGAAAACGAAGTGTATTTACCCATGACATCGGAACCAATTCATCTGCCCAGTAGCCGATATTATGGGTTCCGTTGACTGGCTCCTGCGGTGAGCCGATTTCCCCTCCTTCGATTGTGCTGATGTCCTGTTGCCAAAATCTAAAAATACACTCGGATCGATTAGGGAGTGTAAATTTAGAGGCAGTGAAGCCATTCCTGAGCGAATACATGACATACCCAATCTTTCCTCTTCCCAAGGATTTAAATTCTTTAGGCAAATACTTAAATATTAACTTCTGCTGGAATTGAATCGAATTGGCCGAGGTCTCTGTTAAGCACCATATGATCGTGCCGGGGTTTTCAACGAGGGACTGAACTACCCTTTTTGCCGCCCATTCCGATTTGCCTGCCCTATTCCCTCCCATTACCAAGATTTCCGAGTGAGTCTTTAGCTGTTCGTCTGCCCGCTTCCAGGTATCTAATTCAAAGCCAAATCTGTAAGGATCACTTTTTTCATCTTTGATCGCTTCCTCACGCCTCTCCCAGTATGCCAAAATATTCTCGGGAGTCATTCCCAGCATCTCCGATTTGCTGAGGGGCGGAATGGCGGGGTGCGGAGTCCAGTCAAGAGGCATGGGTTAATGATAACAGATTATCAATAGTAGGTCACCTCGGGATCGGTAATTTATTTAAATTAGTGAAATTTTGTTCGGACATCCTGATAATCAGGGATTTAACATCTAATCCTAACATATCCTAACATATCCTAACATATTCCAGCATTTGGGTATGTGGAGCAATGTGGAGCAATGCGTGGAGCGATGTGGAGCAATTAGTGGAAATTTTTTTATGGGACACAATCGGTCGCGGTGGCCGCCGACCAGGTTGACCGGACCCCCTCCCCCCCTGTCTGAGGCAAAAATTTGTATGTGATTTCTGACAAAAGATATAATATATTATGTTTTTCAGGTTTTTATGCTTAGTATGACATTATTCATTGCGTAAAATAGTGATTATGTCTAATTGTACTTGCGTTGATCCTTATTGAGAATACTTTCTCAAATTATCTCACCGATTGATTTTATGCCTACTAAAAGACCGAGAGTTTACCAGCAAGCAGAGAACCTTCCGGCAAATCTGAAGACCGAGGAAGCTTGTCCAAACATCTTTACAGGTCAGAAGTTCTTCGATCAAAGACCACAGGATTATGCCCTGGTTGTTAAAATGTTGGCAGAAGGATCGACAATCAAACAGATATGCAAAACCTGTAAAGTTTCTCCTCATACCATAGCTATCGTTAAATCCCGTGAAGGAGATACGCTGAAGGAGTCTAAAAAGCATTTACGATCCTTAATTGGTACTGCGACCCATCTCGCCGTAGAAAAGCTTATTACGAAGCTTAATGACGATGAAATCCCATCAGGTGTTCTCCCTATCGCTACAGGCATCTTAATCGACAAGCATCGCCAGTATGAAGGTGAGCCTACCCAAACCATCGAGGTAAAGAAATCTTTGAGCCTGGACGAGATCCGAGCCGAGCTTGCCAACCTGAAGGATGAAAAGGTAGTCGATGCTGAGGTTTCGGATGTAGAGACATCCGCCTGACCTGCAATCCTTGGATTGCCAGCTTGGCAGGTTGGCTGTGTCAGTAGGTTGTACGCTTGGCAGGTTGGTTGTGTCAGATATGTTATCCGAGTGAGGCCTTCTACGAGCACAGGGTTCTTTCCTGTTATTCTCCTCTCCCGAGTAAGTAGTTGTACGATGTATGCTTTCATTCGATTTAACTAGTCGTCGCTTTTATGGCTAGGCAAGTGTAGTAGTTGTGCCCTGCTGGGCGGGCAACTACTACCTCTAGCCTTTTAGGGGTAGTAGTCGTTGTTTCTATATAAGGCGACGACTACTACTTTTGAGACAGAGTTGAGACACTAATCCTTCTTATAACTATAGATGTTTTCGAGACCTTTTCCCCTCTTTTGTACAATAATATTTTCATCCTTTTTTATAATATTTCTGATAGTATCGGGATGAATTTCTTCGCCTGTTTTCTCCTCAAGCTTAATTTTTAGATTATTGAGACCCATGATCGAATTAGTTTTAAGTAATTCGACAAGGGCATCGGATAACTTATTCAGGCGATCTTTTTTAGCTTTCGTCTGCCCTGGCTTTCTAAGTTTGGGTTCGAGGTCAGGCTTATGGATAAAGTTTGGCCATGAAAATTCTACCACTTGGGGGGAGGGAGTCGGAAAGTCTCGGAGGGTGGCTTCGAGTACCAGGTGATCCTCCTCTTCGTGAGGGGTAAGGGTAAGGATGGCATCGGGATCTCGGGCAAACACGCCTGACCCGCTTGCCCTGTCAATGTGGTCCGTGTCAGACTTGTTTCCTTTTGAGAAGTGGTGGGCGTAGACGAATGAGCAGTCTAGTCGCTCGGAGAACTTCTCCATTCGGTTGACTATTTCCCCGATAGCACCGGCATCATTTTCGTCTGCACCAGTGGCGAGCTTATAGAAGGGATCGACAATTACGAGGTCGGGGCGGTGGTCCTCGAGGTCTTCTATGTGGTGAACGAGGTCTTCCAGGGTACGGGATTGGCCTCGGAGTGAGCAGTACATAAAGTTTTTGTTCTTGGGGTCGTAGTGGTCATTCGCATTGACCATTTCGGCTATCCGGCGGGCGGCAATGCGTTTTTTAAGTTCAAAGTCGAGGTAGATTACTTTGGAGGTGGCTGTGCGATGGCCTAACCAGGTTGACCCGTTGGCGGCGGCTAGGCCGAGGTGTAGGAGGGAGAGTGTTTTACCTGCCTTGGATGAGCCTGAGATGATCATTTTGGAGCCTTTATGGAGGACACCTTCGATGACCTGCTTGGGCATGGGATCGGTGTTATGGGACATCATCTGCTCGAGGGAGAGGAACTTGGGTGGAGGGAGGGGATCATCGATTGCTATGGAATAGGCAGTGGGCGGTGAATCCTGTTCGGTGTGGGTTGGGTAATCGATCTTGCCCTTGGAGGCGAGGTATCGGTCCACCTCATCCACATCGGCGAGCACTTCGGGTGTTAGGTAATCTTCTCTTCTGGCCATGTTGTTATTTATGTTTGGTTTTAATTAATATGATAATGTCGGGTTTAAAGGTATCGGGATCGCGGACGATGAGGACTGATTTCTCCTCATCCATCTGATTGGCAAAGTGGCAGGCTTCCTTCACGGGTACGCCTAGATTAATAAACCGTCGTGCGATGATTTTTTTGAGGAAGAACGGGTGGATCATTCAATCCTTCCAATAGATGATCGGTTGGGCGGCTGGCAGGCTGGCCTCTTTGCGTCGGGTTCCCCAGGGTAGCCGGCAAAGTTGGTTCATTAGTTTAAATCGTGGATCTCCGCCGAGTTTTTGGGATAGCTCGAGGAACGCCTTCTTGTTACCGGGAGTCCACTTGAACCATGCGTGGAGGGATTTCCCTCCTGAGTTTACGATCATCTTAAGTTCGGCCTCATTTTCGAGTCGCTTGATTAGGCCAAGCTGTTGCTCGAATGAGAGGGATGGATCATCAGTTTCGTGGAGTAGGTATTTCCGTCCAAGCACCTGTGCCTCGGATCGGTTGGTCGCTTGGGCGGGGAAAGTGTTATAGGTGATGAACTGGTACTGTGAGAGGTCAGGTTGAGCGATCCAATCGGATACGGGTAATAGCCTACCCTTCTCGGCCACCTGTCGCTGTACAAAGATTGATTCGTCATGATCGAAGAGTTTGCTGACCGCTTCAGATGCATTCATAGGAATGGGGTCTGATTTTATTGTGTATTTCTCGAACAGCCCTGCTTCGCCTAGATTCTGTTCCTTGAGGGAAGGATCGGGCTGAGTAACCTTAATCGGGTTGGAGGGTATGTGAGGGTTGTTATGGCGGTCGTAGGCTCCCTTGACAGCGTTCCTGACCTCGGAAGGTTGGTTGGGTTGATGGGATACATTTCGGAGGACTCGCTCGACAGCCCGTTCCGCCTCACTCGCATCATCGATATGCCTGGTGACTACGAGTGCGAGCCGCAGGATGATATCATGGTGAGACAGTAATCCTGTTGGCAGGTTTTCGAGACACCTGCGAAGATCTCCTTTTAAGGTGGCCATCAGTCGGTTAGGTACTTGGCGATCTGCTCGGTAATCTTTAGCATCGCCCCTCTTTCGATCTTGGAAATCGTCTGCTTGGCGACTCCTGCTTTCCTGGCGATTTCATCCTGAGTAAATCCGGCATGGTCGGATGGGACCGAGCGAAGCATCTGTCTTAGCCTCGCATCGGTTGCCATCTTGCGGACGGAGTTATTCTGTCTCCGCTCCTTCGTCATCCACCGTTACCCATTTATCGATAAAATGCCTTGGTAGTCCCGCCTCGGACACATGAAGATCATTCTCGTCAGGCTCATGGCCCTTCCTTGAAATATGAACGATCTGTGTTAGGATTTCATGCCTATGGCCTAATCGCTTGATCGCCCACGCCTCGTTTGGGAAGCGAATGTCATCAAATACGATCAGACGCTTACCCAGATGATCCTCGGCCTTTCGCATGGCGGCATCCACCCATAGATTAGGATAGATCGATTCCCTGCCCCACTCGGTTCCGAGTGACTGAAGCATCCGCCTGACAGTCATTCCGTCGGGGAAGCCTGGTATCGGTTCCTCCTTTTTATCGAGCCAAGCGGGATGGGGTAGGATGACCTTGAGCATCTCTTTTATTGGCGTGGCGAATGAGAGGATAGCGGCTCCCTCGAATGATTTGGCGTAGGTGCTTTTACCTACTCCCTTGGGACCGCAAAGGCCGATAATTTTAGGTGCTGGGTAGGTCATACTCTTGTCTCCAAAAAATCGATTAATGATTTAGAAAAATCAGAGCATGACTTGATAAACTTTTGGGAGTGGACATTGATACTCTTAGCGATCAAGTCCTTGGCCTCTTCCCTTTTCTTCTCGCAGTATCTTTCTACTCTTTCCTTTTTAGACTCCAAAGATTTAAGTTCTCGACCCAGCACTATTTTATGCAGGCTGAGTTTTTTCTCCACAGCATTTAACTCCTTCTGAGCCTGTGCCATTTTCTTGGCAACTATTGGATCGATTGATGTGCCATCTGAGATTTCGCTCATCTCATCAAGGCTAAAGCATACTGTTCTAATATTTCCCATGCCTTCGACTTTCACATAAACTTTTTGATCGTCTCCAATCCAAGCACGGATCGAATCAAACACAGGTGCATTGCCTATAGTTTCTATACTTTTATCTTTCATAGGATCGCTAGTGCAAAGGATAAGACCGTGTAAGCGAACATAAGTACCGCTAAACCGAATAGGATGTAATGGATTGGATGGAGTTTCATCAGTAGTGGGTTTTGATTTCTCCTTCTGCCGCCAGGGGTAGTCCCTGGTAGTTCGGAGATTCTTGGGTTAGTAGTTGTAAAAGTAAGTCAAGTGCCGCCTGTCCCTCGTCCAC
>Ga0208785_1000299_pt1 | contig 22024 bp, 17 predicted proteins | sample DEB08_DNA_2_FD_185499 | JGI IMG/M metagenome (GOLD analysis project Ga0208785, IMG submission 185499) | Aqueous microbial communities from the Delaware River and Bay under freshwater to marine salinity gradient to study organic matter... | ecosystem: Environmental > Aquatic > Marine > Coastal ...
ATGGCAAGAAGTTTCGGGAACAGCTGTTTTTCAAACAGTAAATCCGAGAACCAATACTCCTTTACCCACCCTCTTCCAGGAAGCGAGTTCTGCACAAATAGATGAAGCTGTTCAAAAGGCAGCAGCTGTTTTTGATGTGTATTCTACAACTACTTTTCATCAAAGAAGTGCTTTTTTAAAAGCAATACAGCAAGAGCTAGAGGAGATAAAAGAAGAACTGTTAAAACAGTATCAAGAGGAATCTGCCTTGCCGGAAGGAAGAGCACAAGGAGAATTTGATCGTACCCAAGGACAAATACAACGCTTTGTAGAACTGCTTGATCAAGGTACTTATGTTCAGCCCATTATTTCAACTCAAGGGCCCGACTTAAGAAAAATGCTTCATCCCATTGGACCAGTAGCAGTATTTGGAGCCAGCAATTTTCCTTTGGCGTTTTCTACAGCCGGAGGGGATACCATCTCCGCATTGGCTTCAGGATGTCCAGTGATTGTCAAAGCTCATCCCTACCATGCGGGAACCAGTGCTCTTGTAGCTGAAGCTATTCACAAAGCACTTATTGCTTGTGAACTTCCCTTAGCAGTATTTTCCCATTTAGGAGGAGTTTCTCACGATGTGGGGGCCACGTTAGTTTCTCACCCCTTGTTGAAGGGAGTTGGATTTACTGGAAGTTTTAGAGGAGGTAAAGCTTTATATGATCTGGCACAGCAAAGGGCAGAGCCTATTCCTGTCTTTGCTGAAATGGGAAGTGTAAACCCCGTTTTTATTCTAGAAAATAGAGTATTTAAAGATGAAAGTTTAGCACCTACTTTAGGGCAGTCCATCTGCTTGGGCACGGGACAGTTTTGTACAAACCCGGGCTTGGTTTTGTTTTGTGATCCAAGCGGTAAAAGTTCTCTTTTCAATAGGGTACTTCAGGAACTCCAAAAATCCGCTTTACCTCCTATGGTACATGACTCTATAGAAAAAAACTACGCTGACAAGTTGAAGGAACTTCAGAGGAATCAAGGGGTCAGATTAGCTCGAGTGGACCAAAACAGTGCGGTTTTAGGATATGTAGAGGCAGCGGTAGTATTGGAACAACCCGAATTAGTAGAGGAGGTTTTTGGACCTTTTAGTCTTTTTGTAAGGTGTAAGTCCATGGAAGAAATGCAAGCAGCAGCAGCAGCGTTACCTGGACAGCTCACAGCTACCGTTTTGTTTGACAAAGAGGAGATGACTCAGGCAACTCCCCTAATGAATATTCTAAAAAATAAGGTAGGACGATTGCTTTTTGAAGGAGTTCCAACAGGGGTTGCAGTAACCCAAGCCATGCAGCACGGCGGGCCCTATCCTGCCTCCACAGACGGAAGGTACACTTCGGTAGGTACAGATGCTATTTATCGATGGTTGCGCCCTGTTGCTTATCAAGATTGCCCCAATGCCCTACTGCCTGAACCACTTCAAAACGAAAATCCATTGTCCTTGATGAGGATTGTAAATGGAAAGCAGACCAATACGAAATTATGAATTCAAACGAAAAAGTGCTCTTTGATTGTGTGGACGCCTACACTGCTGGGAACCCTGTCCGTTTGGTAAAAAGTCCAAAGCCCAAACTAGAAGGTGCTTCTATGGGAGAAAAGAGAATGCATTTTCTCAAGGAGTTCGATTGGATACGAACAGGATTGATGTTTGAACCCCACGGGCATGATATGATGAGTGGTAGTTTTTACTATCCCCCTGTGAACGATGAAAATGATGTCGCGGTTTTATTTATTGAAACCAGTGGCTGCTTGCCTATGTGTGGGCATGGGTTAATAGGCACCTTGACGGTGCTATTGGAGGAACAACTGGTCCAGCCCAAAAAACCCGGCCATCTTCGTGTAGAAACTCCAGCAGGCTTGGTATTAGCGACCTATGAACAAAAGGGCGCAAAAGTAACAGCTGTTAAATTCACCAATGTGCCTGCTTTTCTTTCTGCAACAGATCTCGAGATATACTGTACAGACCTAGGTCTTTTGAAGATAGATGTTTCTTATGGAGGAAACTTTTATGCCATTATTGATATACAAGAAAATTTTAAAGGGATAGCTGCTTATACTGCTGGAGACTTGATTCGATGGAGTAGAGAAATAAGAGAAAAAGTAAATGCTCAACACCAATTTGAGCATCCATTAGATAAAAATATTAAAGGTTGCACTCATGTGTTGTGGGGAGGTGAGCCCACACATGAGGGAGTAACCGCAAGTAATGCCGTTTTTTACGGCGACAAGGCAATTGATCGATCGCCTTGTGGAACAGGCACCTCAGCACGAATGGCACAATGGTTTGCCAAGGGTAAACTTCAAGTTGGCGATGTTTTTATCCACGAAAGTATCATTGGCTCTCTTTTTATGGGTAGAGTAGAGGCAGAAGCTACGATAGGAGAAAAAAAAGGAATTGTTCCTAGTATTCAGGGCAACGCTCGGATAATAGGATACAATCAACTTATTCTCGATCCAGAAGACCCATATGTTAAAGGATTTCAAGTGATTTGACATGACCAAAAAGAAAGTAATTGTCATCGGAGGGGGTATTGTTGGACTTTCCACTGCCTATTATTTACTTGAGGAGGGTCATGAGGTTCAGGTGATTGACAAAGGAAGATTAGATTCTGGAGCTTCTTATGTGAATGCTGGATATTTAACCCCTAGCCATATCATTCCTATGGCAGCACCTGGGATGGTGACCAAGGGAGTACGGTGGATGTTTAATGCCTCTAGTCCATTTTACATCAAGCCCAGAGCAGATTTAAATTTAATTCGTTGGGGGTTAAAATTTATGAGGGCCTGTACTCCAGTTCATGTTCAGCGTTCCATGCAAAGTTTATTAGAAATCAATCTCTTTAGCAAAGCGTTGTATTTGAAGATGCAACAATCCAAAAATTTTGATTTCCATTTGGAAAGTAAAGGTTTGCTGATGGCCTATAAAACCAAAAAGGCAAAATACGAAGAGGCAGAGACGGTTAATTGGGCAAAAGATTTGGGAATCGAAGTAAACCATTACGACAGAGATGCAATTTTAAATTTACAGCCCAACGCACCAATGGATATAGACGGGGCTTTTTGGTATGAAAGTGATGCCCATAGTACCCCAGAACTTTTTATGAAAAACCTGAAAGAATACTTAGAAGGAAAAGGAGTACAATTTTCTTTGGAAACACAGGTGAAATCAATTAAAACAAAAGGGAAACACATCTGCTCTGTAGAAACAGATCAGGGTAGTTTTGCAGCAGATGAGTATGTCATTGCTACAGGTGCCTGGTCTGAAAACGTATTAAAAGAGCTCGGAATACGGTTGTCTATACAAGCGGGAAAAGGTTACCGACTGAATGTGATTCAACCTACAGGAATAGATCTACCCGCCATATTGTTAGAAGCAAAAGTAGCTGTAACACCTATGCAGGGATTTACCCGTTTTGGAGGCACTATGGAGCTTTCAGGGATCAATACCCAGATCAACACCAAACGCGTAGCTGCGATTGCCAAAGCAGCTCGTGACTACTATCCGAATATAGCGATCCCTCAAAGCGCTTTAGATGATGTAAAGAGTGGACTTCGTCCTTTGTCACCAGATGGCTTACCTTTTATAGGCAGACACAGTGCTATAGAAAATATTGTGCTTGCAACTGGTCATGCAATGATGGGCTGGAGCTTAGGACCCGCAACAGGAAAACTAGTTTCCGAATTAGTTTCAAACCAGACTCCCTCTATAGATATTAAGCCTTTCAACCCTCAGAGGGATTAATAATTTATAAAGAACCCACCCGAGAAACTGGTTCCTTTAAAAACTATTTTACCAAAAATAGGAGCAGTTGCTCCTAATGCAATTCCCCAGTTTGATCCAAAAGTAAAGGCTGCCTCACCTCCCATCGAAAAACTTTCGATGTTATTTGCAAAGAGAGTTCCGTTTGCAGTTGAGGCATCCAAAAACCCGTTGTACAAAGGTTTGATCCAATGTATCCTGCTGATTAAGAGTAATTTATTTTTCCAAAATTGAGTTCCTGTTTCTACAAAGCTATGCAATTCGTCGGAAAATCCTTTGGTACGATTATTATAACCCAAATAGGTTTTTAGATAAAAAGATTGGTTTCCCAAGGAGTAACTTTTTCCTATATTGACTTACAATTGTTGATTAAATTCTCCGTCTCCTGTTTGATAACTACCGTCAAAACCTCCAACCTCTTTTCCTGAAGGAATTCCCAATACGAGTGTGGTGGAAAAGTTCCAATTGGTTGAATTGCTAAGCTTAATTTCTGCCCCGATATTAAAATCACCAATACTATTAAAAGTTCTTCGCGGCTCATATTCCTTACCGACGATAGTTTGAGAAATTTGAGCAAATTGGTAGTTTTTAACAAAAAAAGGGAGATAAGCGATTAGATTAACTTTGTTGGAAAGGCCATAATGCGCATAGAGGCTGGAAATAAAAAGCCCTCTAGTTGCATTAGGATCTATTTTTCCGTTGTTGGTGTAGTGCTCGTCCGCAAGCAAAGACCAAGTACCGATTTTGTAGTAACCGTCTCCTTTTTCTTTGAGCCATTGGGCTTGTGAAAGTGATAGGGTAAGATGAAAAAACAATAAAGAAAGTAATAGTTTCATCAGTCGTATATTTTGCCTTCACCTACTTTGACATTAAATGGTTTGCACCAATAAAGGATATATTGATAGTCCATTAGACCTACATGATCAGGTAATTTTTAATTATGAGCGCCTTGAAAAACAGTTACTGGCCCTATTTCTAAGGCTTGAGTAGTGGTATTGTTGTTATTGGATAAGTAGATATACAAACCAGGGAGCGCTGTAGAGGCTTTGTAATCTTTATCTAGTGCAAGAATGAGTTCCCCATCTAAAATAGAGAGGGTAAATCCCCCCAGAAGTAGATAACTACTAGTGGTCCTTATTTCTCCTGAATAAGAAGTCGTTTCTACTGGCACCACTGGAGCTACAACTTCTATGCTATTTGAAGTAGAAATTAGTGTATTGGAAACTAAAGTGGAAACCGTAATAGTAGCCGTACCTACTGCTAAAGCTAGTAAGGTTCCTGTTTCAGTTATTGAGAGTACTTCTGGGTTGGAGCTTTCCCACCGGAGATCTATAGGGGTGCTCTCAGCTCCTGTCTCGTCAGTATAAAGTAGATTAAAGATGTAGGCTGATTCCAATGTAATTTGAGCAATTCTATTTTTAATTTGGAGTGTTGGTGTAACTGTTTCTCCTTGGGTTGTACTGGAAGTATCTGTTGTTGGAGTTTCTTCTGAATTTGGTGGATTTGTTTCTTCTGGAAGGAGAACAACATTACTTTTAATTTCAAATTCTATTTGGTCAGAAAGTGCTTTTCCTTCTTTAGAGTTCACACTTACTGTAATTAAAACTGTACCTTCCTTTTTTGGCGTTGCTTTCCCTAAATCGGTAATTTCCAGAAGATTTTGATCTGAACTTTCCCAAAAAAAAACCACTTCGTTCGTAGGTTCTCCAATCACATTAAAATAACGAGCTTCAAATTGGAATTCAGACCCTATGGTCAAGGATTGAACAGGATTTAGAATTCGGACTGTAGGGGGAACATAATCATCAATGTAATCGACTCCAGAACAGCCAAGAACAAAATAAAAAAACACTAAATTAAATTGTAAAAAAGGTCCCATGTCAAGAATCTGGGTCTTGACTAAATTACTATTTTAAATAAAAAGTAACTCTTTTTTAGAGCAGTTTAACAGTTGCTTCTGCAAAATACGAAGCAATAAGAGAGGCTCCTGCTCTTTTAAAACTGATAAGTTGTTCCATCATTATTTGATCGTGATCGAGCCACCCTTTTGCTGCTGCTGCCTTGAGCATTGCATACTCTCCACTTACCTGATAGGCAGCGATAGGAACGGAAACTTCCTCTCTTAAATCACGAATAATGTCTAAGTAGGCCAAACCGGGTTTTACCATAACTATATCTGCTCCTTCTTTGATGTCTCTTTGGGTTTCTACCAGTGCCTCTTTGCGATTGCTAAAATCCATTTGGTAGGTTTTTTTATCCCCAAATCCTGGTGCTGAATCCAATGCATCTCGAAAGGGACCATAGAACCCAGAGGCATATTTAGCGCTGTAGCTCATGATTACAGTATCGGTAAAAGAATTTTCCTCTAGAGTTTCTCTTATTTTAAGAATTCGTCCATCCATCATATCACTGGGCGCAACAACATCAGCTCCTGCCTGTGCATGTGAGAGTGCCATTTTAGCCAAGACATCTACAGTTTCATCATTTAAAATCCGACCTTCCTGAACTATACCGTCGTGACCAAATGAAGAGTATGGGTCTAAGGCAACATCAGTCATAACAACCATCTCCGGAACAGCTTCTTTCACTGTTTGTATCGCTTTTTGCATTAGACCTTTTGGATTTAAAGCTTCTGTGCCCTTGTTGTCCTTCAGAGAGTCAGGAACTTTCACAAAAAGTAAAACAGCCTTGAGTCCTAACTTCCAAAGAGATTTAACCTGAGTTGTTAAGAGGTCAACACTGTATCTGTAATAACCAGGCATTGAAGGAATTTCTTCTTTGATCTGTTTTCCATCTACAACAAATAAAGGGACAATAAAATCGTTTGGGCTTAAGCTGTACTCACTTACTAGGTCTCTTAAACTGGGACTAGTTCGTAATCTTCTATTGCGTTGAATGGGATACATAGTTGTTTTATAGATTAGTTGTTTCTTGATCTGTTGAGTTTTCAGAATTTACTTCCATTTCTACTGTCAGTGCGTTTTCTTCCTCGTCTTCCTCTTCAAATGGAGCAGATTGCTTTTTTATAGTGCCTAATAACATTACGAACATTGAACTTAAAATAACAATCAGTAAAAGGCGCTCGTCGATATAGTTTTGATTTGTGTTGATAAAGCTAACTTCTTTGAGTTGTAGAAAAAGTAGAATGCTGATTAAGCCTCTAGGAGACATATATACAAGTGGACTGGGTTTTAAGGAAAAACTACTTATGCTAAAGTACAGATACCTAACAATGAACATGACCAAAAAAACCAATAACCCATAAAATAGGGGAGTAAAACTATCAAAAGCACTCAATTGGATTGAAAAACCAAAAAATAAAAAGAAGAAGGTTCGGACAATAAAAGTAGATTCAGCTGTTAGGATATGAAATTCATGAAATTCTTTTTGTGTAGCATCCAGATCGAGATAAGCTCTCAAAAACTTGGGAAGTAAACTCTTGACGTTGCTTAAAAAAATACCAAATATGAAAATAGTGACTAATGCGGGAAGGTGGAATAATTTTCCAAATGCATAGACTAAAATGAGTAAAGCCAAAATCAAAAAAAACTTTACATGATGTTCAATTTTCTGCAAAAGGCGAAATAGTACATAGGTGATCAATAAAGAAATGACTATTACCCCAACAATTTGAAGACCTAACGAGATTAAGGGTTCAGCTCCAACTAGAGGAAGGCCAAATTCCAACTGGCGGAGCGCATAATTGAAAATCATAATTCCTAAAATATCTGAAAAGGTAGATTCATACACTACAAATTCTTTGTCGTGATTCAACATGCTCGCTGCAGAGGGAATAACAACGGCACTGCTGATAACGGCCAGGGGAATGGCATATAAAACTGCAGCCGCATCCTCCATTTGAAAAAGGGATATAAACAGAAGTTGTAAAAAGAAAATATTGGCAATAAGTATGAGTAAAGCGGCTAAAAATCCCTTTGCTATTAGGGGTAACTTTTTTCGATTAATTTCCAACTCAATAGCGCCCTCCAAAACGATAAGTATCAACCCAATAGTTCCTAAAACAGGAATGAGATTGTCTAGAAATTCAAAATTGTCATAACCCGAAAAGGAAATGATAAAACGCAACAAAATACCAGTAACCATTAGTAATATGACCGAAGGGAATTTTGTTTTTCGGGCAAATGCATCAAACAAATAAGAAAAAATGATTAGTAAGGGAAGAACAAATAAGATGTCTAGGGAGTTCATGGATGGTGTATTATGTTAGGATAAAGTACAAAATATTCTGTTTTTTATTCTTTTTCTTTCAATCAAACCCAATTTCTAGGGTTTTTTAACACTTCCAGCATCTGTGCCTCTTTACTACCATCTTTGGGTTGATGATTGTAGTGCCATTGTACCTTTGGAGGCAAACTCATTAAAATACTTTCAATTCTACCGTTGGTGCGCAGACCAAAAAGTGTTCCCTTGTCATGAACTAAATTGAATTCTACATACCGCCCTCTTCTAATCTCTTGCCAAGTTCTCTGTTCCGGTGTAAAGGTCATTTCTTTTCTTTTTTCAAGCAGCGGCAGATAGGCTTCTAGGAATGAGTCACCAACAGTGGTGACAAAGTTGTAGCGTTCATCCAAACTAAATTGACTGTCTTTTTTGAGATAATCAAAAAAAAGTCCTCCCACTCCTCTTGCTTCTTCTCGGTGGCTGTTGTAAAAATAGGAGTCACATTTCTTTTTAAATTCAGTGTAAAATTGAGGATGATGTTCGTCGCAGGCTCTTTTACAAATCGAATGAAAATGAATAACATCATCTTCAAAAAGATAGTAAGGGGTTAGGTCTTGTCCACCACCAAACCATTGTTCAATTAGTTCACCTTTTTTGTCATACATTTCAAAATACCTCCAATTGGCATGTACTGTTGGGGCCATAGGATTTTTTGGATGCAAAACTAAGCTGAGTCCACAGGCAAAAAAGTCCACATCACCTACTTTAAAATAGGCCTGCATACTTTTGGGGAGAGGTCCGTGTACAGCAGAAATATTTACCCCACCTTTTTCAATGACTTCACCGTTCTCAAGAATTCTTGTTCGTCCTCCTCCTCCTTCTGGACGAGTCCAAAGGTCCTCTTTAAATTTTGCTTTACCCTCTTGTGTCTCAATTGCGTCAGTGATACGGTCTTGCAAGTTTTGAATGTATTGATAAAAACGTTCTTTCATCCCTTGCGATTAATAATAGGATTTTACAGCATCTACAAATGCCTTAGCATGGTCCACTGGGATGTTTGGTAAAATCCCGTGACCCAAGTTCACGATGTAGCGGTCTTTGCCAAATTCATTAATCATTTTATAGACTGCTTCTGTAATTTCAGGGATGGGTGAGAGCAATCTCGAAGGGTCAAAATTTCCTTGTAGGGTGATTTGACCTCCTGAAAGATAACGCGCATTTCTAGCGGAACAGGTCCAGTCAACACCTAGTGCTGCAGCTCCAGATTTTGCCATATCGTTTAGTGCAAACCAGCATCCTTTTCCAAAGACAATCACAGGTATTTCCTCTTTAAGGGCAGTTATAATTTGTTGCAGATAGGGCCAAGAAAAAGTATTGTAGTCCTCAGGCGAAAGCAAACCTCCCCAAGAATCAAAAAGTTGAACGGCATGCACACCTGCTTTTACCTTTTCTTTTAAATATAAAATGGTGGTATCTGTAATTTTTTGAAGTAATTGATGAGCAGCCTCTGGCTGACTGAAACAAAATGCTTTTGCCTTGTCAAATGTTTTGGATCCCTGTCCTTGAACAGCATAACATAATAAGGTCCATGGAGATCCTGCAAATCCGATTAATGGGACCCGATCATTCAGTTCCCTTTGAGTCATTTTTACTGCTTCTAAAACATAGCCGAGGTGCTCGTTAATATCAGGAACAATGAGTTGATCCACCTCTTTTTGTGATCGAATTGGACTTGGAATCCAAGGACCCACACCCTCTTTCATTTCAACCGTTAGCTGCATGGCTTGCAATACAACCAATATATCACTAAATAAAATGGCAGCATCAGGACCTATTTGATCAATAGGCATTATTGTAATTTCTGTAGCCAACTCAGGCGTCTGACAGCGAGTAAAAAAATCATATTTATCTTTTAATACCATAAAATCCGGGAGATAACGACCTGCTTGACGCATCATCCAAACGGGAGGGCGTCGTACAGTTTCTCCTCTAAGTGCTTTTAAAAAAAGGTCATTCTTTAACATAGTGGTGGGTATAATAGTTTTGTATTTCTAATAACAAATGGTTTTCGCTGGGTGTCTTGGCGACACTGTAACTGGAAGTGTACTGTTGTAATGCTCTAGCAGTACTGGTTCCGATACAAAAACCATGCGTGTGTTCATTCCAGTGGTTTTTGGAAAAAAAACTCTGCACAGCAGAAGGGCTAAAAAAAAGGATTCCATCAAAATGATTTTCAAAAACTTTTGAGCTGAAATGAGTTTCGTACAGTTCATGAATTCTCAACTTCATATGTTCTCTTCCAAGAAGATCTTCAATTTCTGTTCTTCTCTGTTTTCCGCAAAAAAATGAAAAAGAATCATTTTTAACCTTTTTTACTAAAAAATGAGCCAAATCTGATGCATTTTGATGCATTTTGAGCACTTTTTGACCATTTTTTTCTAAAAGTACTTTGGTCTTTTCTCCAACACAATAACAGTTTTTTCCATGCAGTAAGGCGCTGATTTCTTTCGATTCAAAAGCTAATTTAACGGCATTTTGACTGGTGAAAATCAATGAAGATTCCACTATTTCAATCTGAATGGGTAGGGGTTCTATTCGAATTAATGGATATTCAATAAGTGTTAAACCCAGCTGAACCATTCGGTCTTTAAATGAAGGACTACACTTTTTGGTCACCAATAGCCTCATTTTAATTCCGCTTTAATGATTTGCATCAATTGAGTAGCTCCTTCTTGAAGAAGTTGAAGCGCACTGTTTTTTCCTAGATCAGTCGCATGTACAAGTTTTGTTTCAGATTTATGTTCAAAAACCTGACTACCATCCAATGAAAACAAGCCTGCATGAAAGTGAATTGTATTGTTTTCAATCCTTGCATGGGCTCCTATTGGGGCAGTACAACCTCCTTCGAGGGTGTTTAGAAAACTGCGCTCTACACGGGCACATAGAGTCGTATTATCACAGTTTAAAGGACGAATCAGATCTTTGATTTCTCTGTTTTCTATTCGGGCCGCAACTCCTATTATCCCTTGTGCTGGTGCGGGTATCATCCAGTCTAAAACAGCCATATTGGTATTCATTAATCCCAGACGTTCCAAGCCTGCTTGGGCAAATACAGCTCCTCCCCATTGTGAAGACTCCAACTTTTCGAATCGTTTTTGTAGGTTTCCTCTTAAGTTTTCGACGCGGTGATGGGGATGTTTCCTCAACCACTGCGCTTTACGTCGTAAGCTTCCTGTTCCAATGGAAGGGCTTTTTTCCCAATTCTCAAAATGAGGATGATATACGATTACATCTTGGGCTGGTCCGCGTTTCAAACAGGCTACAATTTCTATGCCCTCAGGCAATACTGTGGGGACATCTTTAAGACTGTGTACTGCAAGATCAATTTTCTTGCTGAGAAGTGCTTGGTCCAAGCTTTTTGTAAAAACGCCTTGAATACCCATAGCGTAAATAGGCTCTGTTAAATTTTGATCTCCACTGCTTTCAATGGGTACAAGGCTACAAGAATGGCCCAGTTCTTCCAATTGAATTTTAACTTGGTTAGCCTGCCATAATGCCAAAGCACTTTTTCGTGTTCCAATCCGTATCATCTTTGTGGGGAATTCTCTGATTCCAGATGAAAGAGATCAGCAATTAATTCTATAGTTTCATTTGCTTTATTTGGGTTTTCCCTTATGAAGGCTGCTATTTGACCTGTAATTTTTTGTGCAATTTGTTGCTTTTTTTGAAAACCAAAACAATTTTGAATATACTGCTCGATTTCTGCTTCTTTTTTTTCTGAGAGGAGGAGCCTTTTTTTGAAAGCGTTGAGTGCGGGGATGTATTTTCTATGATCGAGCCAAGTCAAAAAAGACATCTTGATTTCTTCAATAATTTCTTCCGCCTGAGGCACGTATTTTTTTCGTTTTTCAAAGGTGGCATCTGTTATTTGGGAAAGCTCATCCAAATGAACTACTTGAACATTTTGTAAATCGTTTACTTCGGTAGCTACATTTCTTGGTATGGAGAGATCTAAGATCAGCAGGGGTCTGTGGTTGTGGATTAAGTCCTTAGTAATCGTTGGATTTTGTGCTCCTGTAGCAACTATAAGTACATCTGTTTCGAGAATAGATGAAGCCAAGTCACCGAAGGGCTTTACTACAACAGGAAATTTACCTGCAACTTTTTCTGCTCGAGACTGTGTTCGGTTTATTAGGGTGATGTGGTCGTTTTGTGTGTGTTTGACTAGGTTTTCGCAGGTGTTTGTACCGATTTTTCCTGTACCAAAAAGAAGGATCTTTTTATTGGAAATTCCAGTGACATGATTTAAAATGTACTGAACTGAAGCAAAGGCTACAGAGGTTGCACCGCTTGAAATTTGAGTTTCCGTCTTGATTCTCTTACTGGCCTGAATTACAGAATTGGTAAGACGTTCAAGTGGTCCGTTTGCCAGTTTCATTTTTTTTGACCTGTAGAAGCCCTGTTTGATTTGACCGATGATTTCAAAATCTCCTAAAATCTGACTTTCAAGTCCTGTCCCTACGCGGTAGAGGTGAGTAAAGGCAGTTTCCCCTTGCAGTTGGTATCCTATTTGATTGAATAATTGTCTGTCACCCCCAGTATGTTTACACAATAAGGAAATTAGTATTTCGACATCTTCTACCCAAGCGTAGACTTCTGTTCGATTGCAGGTGTTGATTATCAACAAATCCTTTATATGCAACGCTTGTGCATCCAAGAACAGAGCGTGGTGTTGCGTATCGTTCAGGCTAAACTTTTCTCTAAGGTCTATTGCAGCTGTTTTGTAACTGACGCCTACAGCAAAGAAATGGTGTACATCCATTCACTTTTTTTCAAATTCTGAGCACAAATGTAAGTTACCTCACTTAAAAAAAATAACGCTAAAAAGTTTTAAAATAGCTCCTGAGGTTTTCTAAGAGTATTTTCCATAAATTTAGAAAAAGCCTATTTTTGTTCATTCAAGGTGCCTTTATGATAATTATGAATTTGATCCTATGATAATAGAAAATGACGGTATAAGTTCTTTCCTTCCCACAGAAATTGAACCTGGATTTCAGGTATTGAGAATTAAGAATGATAGTAGAGAAATTCAACGGAGAAAAAAAGAAGTGAATCAAGACGTGATTCAGTTTCACTTTTGCCTCAAAGGAAACACCAATTTTACCTTTAATGAAGGAACCTACACGTTTCAAGTGAGGGAAGACCATTCCATGTTGCTCTACAACCCACAAAAGCCTCTCCCTATAGATGTAGAGTTGAATCCAGATACTTGGATGGTGAGTGTATTGATCTCAATATCTAAATTTCATTCGCTTTTTTCTTCAGATGCCAACCACATCTCCTTTTTAAGTCCCGAAAATAGTTCGAAAAAATACTACGACAATATTCCTTTTTCATCTTCAATAGCTGTGGTTCTAAGTCAAATTTTACAAGCTAAGGTTCACGACAGTATGAAATCACTTTATTTTAAAGGGAAAGTCTATGAGCTGTTGTGTTTGTACTTCAATAAAAGCGAAGATCCTTCCATTGAGCAATGTCCTTTTCTGGTAGATGAAGAAAATGTTCAGAAAATTAGAAAGGCAAAGGGGATTGTTTTAAGTCGTATGACTGATCCACCGTCACTAGAAACACTTGCTGTTGAAATTGGATTGCCATTAAAAAAGCTTAAAGAAGGGTTTAAGCAAGTTTATGGCGATACTGTTTTTGCCTATCTTTTGGATCATAAAATGGAAGAAGCCAGGAGAATGTTGGACTCTCAGAAATACAATGTAAATGAAGTAGGACTCAAATTGGGGTACAGTACAGCAAGTCATTTTATAGCCGCTTTCAAAAAGAAATACGGAACCACCCCCAAGAAATATTTAGGTTCAGTATCTTCGTAAAAAATTGAAGATGAAAGGAGTTTTACTTGTCAATCTGGGTTCTCCAGATAGTACAGATACAAATGATGTTCGGGATTACTTAGATGAATTTTTAATGGACGAAAGGGTTATTGATTTACCCAAATGGTTTCGTACTTTCTTGGTGAAAGGGATCATTTTAAAAACCCGTCCAAAAAAGTCAGCCAAGGCTTATAGAAAAATTTGGTGGGAAGAGGGTTCTCCGCTCATCGTCCTCTCCGAGCGCTTACAGGAAAAGGTTCAAAAAAAAGTAAGTGTTCCTGTTGCTTTAGCTATGCGATATGGCAATCCCTCTATTAAAAAAGGGTTGCAAGTTTTAAAAGCTCAAGGAGTAAAAGAGGTGCTCTTGGTTCCCCTCTACCCTCAGTTTGCGATGGCTACAACAGAAACCATTTTGGTTTTAGCAGAACAGCTTCAAAAAGAGCATTTCCCAGAAATGGAATTGACCTCTTTACCTCCCTTTTACAATCATCCCGACTACATTCGTGTATTGGCAAATTCCATACAGGAGGAACTTCAAGGAAAAAATTGGGAACATTTGCTGTTTTCTTATCACGGGGTACCAGAGCGTCACATTCGCAAGTCTGATGTAACCAAGTCACATTGTAAGATGGATGGCAAATGTTGTTTCACTGATTCTCCAGCGCATGCTTACTGTTACCGTCACCAATGTGAAATGACTACACAAAAAGTAGCAGACTATTTGGAACTCAAAGAGGGAAGCTATTCCAGTAGTTTTCAATCACGCGTGTCCATTTTAGGTTCATGGTTAAAGCCCTACACGGATAAAACTGTAGAAGATTTTGCCAAGAAGGGAACTCAAGAACTAGCCATTGCTACTCCGGCATTTGTGTCAGATTGCTTAGAAACATTAGAAGAGATCGGAATGGAAGCAGCAGAGGATTTTGAAGATAATGGAGGAAAAAAACTACATGTGATCCCTTGTATTAATGATCGTGAAGATTGGGTCAATGTTCTGAGTAGATGGATCGATGAATGGGCCCATAAGGAAGCGGGTTAATGAAAAAAAATTCAACAGAACTTCTAGGTACCCTTCCCATTTCTAAGTTATTATTACAACAGGCCATACCTGCCTCAATAGGGATTTTGGTAATGTCTTTAAATATTTTAATAGACACTATTTTTGTTGGACGATGGATTGGTTCAAATGCCATCGCAGCGATCAATGTAGTCTTGCCGGTATCTTTTTTTATTGCAGCATTGGGGATGTCCATAGGTGTTGGAGGAGCCTCTGTTATATCAAGAAGTCTAGGAGAAAAAAATCTTTTTAAAGCCTCACATACATTTGCAAATCAAATAACATTGACCCTTATAATTACAGTTTTGGTCGTGATTTTGGGTTTGCTATTTGTAGATGCTATCCTACCCGTTTTTGGAGGTAAGGGGGCTTTGTTTTCTTATGCGAAAACCTATTATCTCATTGTTATGTATGGGGTTCCTGTACTTGCTTTTTGTATGATGGCAAACAACAGTATAAGAGCAGAGGGGAAACCTAAAATAGCTATGTATGCAATGCTACTCCCTTCGGTTTCCAATTTGACCCTTGATTATTTATTCATCAATATTTTTGATTGGGGTATGATGGGAGCTGCTTGGGCTACAACACTATCTTATGGGGTGTGTGCTACTTATATACTGTATTTTTTTCTCTCTGGAAAGTCTGTCTTAAGGCCTCAATTAGGAGCGTTTGTGTTGCAATTGGATTTAGTAAAAGAAATTGGATCTTTGGGTTCAGTTACACTTGTTCGCCAAGCAATGGTTAGCATTACGGTTCTTTTGGTAAATAACATTCTGTTTTCTTTTGGTGGAGAATCTTCGATAACCGTCTATGCGATATTGAGTCGAATGCTAATGTTTGCAACGTTTCCCATTTTTGGAATAACACAGGGATTTTTACCGATTGCGGGTTACAATTATGGGGCAAAAAATTGGAAGCGTGTTCGCAAAACAATCAATACTTCCATACTATATGCCAGTGCTTTAGCAACATCAGTATTTGTACTTATTGTGATTTTTTCGGAATCGATACCTCAAATTTTTTCAGACGATATACGGGTTTCCCAACAAACTCCTCAAGCCTTGCGTTATGTTTTTATGGCATTACCTATTATTGGAGTACAACTTATTGGAGCTGCATATTTTCAAGCAATAGGAAAAGCAAAGCCCGCTTTATTACTTACCTTGAGTAGGCAAGGGCTGTTCTTTATACCTCTCTTGTATATCTTAACCCCAATTTATGGGGTGGTGGGAGTATGGATAAGCTTTCCTATTGCAGATGTACTTTCTACATTGGTAACTGTTTTCTTTTTAAACAAAGCCATTCGAAAAGAATTGTTATAGAAGGTTTTTCTGTTCCCGGGGTATAATAGGATTAAATTTTATATTTTTATTCTTCACATAGAAAAAAAGCAATAATTATGAATACAATCCACCATAAATTTGAATTTTTAGCCACAGCAATAGTGTTGTTATTTTTCGTTTTTCAGCCCCTTGATGCACAATCTAGAAGACGGTCTAATAAAAATACAGTTCACTATCCAGAAAGCACCTATGCATCTTTAGAATACCGTTCTATAGGACCCTTTAGAGGGGGGCGTTCTGCTGCGGTAACCGGAGTTCCTGGAAAACCTAATTTATTTTATTTTGGAGCAACCGGTGGAGGAGTTTGGAAGACAGAAGATGGAGGTCAAACCTATGAAAACATTTCAGACGGATTTTTTGGTGGAAGTATTGGTTCCGTAGCCGTAGCTCCAAGCGATTCCAATGTTCTTTATGTTGGAGGAGGTGAAGTTACTGTACGTGGAAATGTTTCTTCTGGTTATGGAATATGGAAAAGTGTAGATGCAGGAAAAACATGGACTTTTTCCGGTTTGCCAAAATCACGTCACGTTCCCAGAATTGTGATACATCCAAAGGACCCTAACGTAGTCTATGCTGCTGTGTTAGGTAATATTTATAAGCCTACCTCAGAACGAGGGGTATATAAAAGCACCGATGGTGGAGCGACTTGGAAAAAAGTATTGTTTTCCAACGAGCATGCAGGTGCAGTAGAATTGGTTATAGACCCTTCTAATCCTAGAACACTCTATGCAGCAACATGGCGAGTAAATAGAACACCTTACAGTTTAAACAGCGGAGGAGAGGGATCTGCACTATGGAAGAGTACCGATGAAGGCGAACACTGGACTGAAATAAGTCAAAATGAAGGCTTTGCTGCGGGAACATTAGGGATTATTGGTGTAACAGTTTCCCCTGTAAACCCAGAAAGAGTCTGGGCTATTGTTGAAAATAAAGAAAAGGGTGGTGTTTACCGTTCTGAAGATGGAGGAACTACCTGGAGTCATATAAACGACAGTAGAGCACTTCGCCAGCGTGCATGGTACTACTCAAAAATCTATGCAGATACTCAAGACGAGGACATAGTTTATGTCATGAACGTGTCTTATCACAAATCAAAAGATGGAGGAAAAACATTCGAAAGAAACAATGCACCTCACGGTGATCACCACGACTTGTGGATAGCGCCTGAAGATCATAACCGTATGATTATTGCTGACGATGGTGGTGCTCAAATCTCATATAATGGTGGCGAAACATGGAGTACCTACTACAACCAGCCCACTGCACAGTTTTACAGGGTTACTACAGACAATTCTTTTCCTTATAGAATCTACGTTGCTCAACAAGACAATTCTACTTTAAGAGTAAGACACCGCTCATCAGGGAGAGGAATAGGGGAAGCAGACTGGGAACCAACTGCTGGGGGAGAGTCCGCCCACATTGCTATAGATCCTCTGGATAACGACATCGTTTATGGTGGAAGTTATGGTGGATTTTTAACCCGAGTAAATCACAAAAACAATACGGTAAGAGGAATAAATGTTTGGCCAGACAATCCTATGGGCTATGGAGCTGAAGGAATGAAGTATCGTTTTCAGTGGAACTTCCCAATTCATTTTAGCAAGTACAACCCAAAGAAACTTTATACCTTTTCAAACCACGTTCACGTGTCCGAAGACGAAGGGCAAAGTTGGAAAATCATTAGTCCAGATTTAACACGTAACGATCCAGAGAAACTAAAATCTTCTGGAGGACCTATTACGCAAGACAATACTGGTGTTGAGTACTATTGTACAATATTTGCAGCAAATGAATCTCCCCTTAAAGAAGGATTGATGTGGGTAGGGAGTGATGATGGACTACTCCACCTGACTCAAAATGGAGGCGAGACTTGGGAAAATGTTACTCCTGCTTCTATGCCCAAATGGTTGATGATAAACAGTATTGAGCCCTCTCCTTTTGACCCTGCTGTTTGTTATGTAGCTGGAACACTCTATAAAACAGGTGACTTTACACCTTATTTATACAAAACAACAGACTACGGAAAAACATGGAGTTTGATTACGGAGGGAATTCCCAATGAACACTTTACCCGGGTGCTGCGTGCTGATCCTGGTAAAAAAGGACTGCTTTATGCCGGTACAGAAACAGGGATGTATATTTCCCATGACGATGGTGCTTCTTGGCATCCCTTTCAAATGAATTTGCCTATCGTTCCAATTACTGATCTTACAATAAAAGAAAACAGTTTGATCGTAGCTACACAAGGGCGTAGTCTTTGGATGATAGATGATTTAACGGTTTTACATCAGGTGGATCAAAATACTGCGAACCAACCGATGAAATTATTTAAGCCAAAAGACAGTTACCGAACACAAGGCTCGGGAGGAAGAAGCTCTTTAACCGAAGGTACTAACTTGCCCAATGGTGTGATTGTTCATTTTAACATTAAGGACTTTGACGCTTCAAAAGATACCGCTGCACTCCACTTTAAAGAGACAGATGGAACCCTGATCAAATCATTCAGTACTTCAGATAAAAAGAATCCTCTCAAGGTTAAAGCAGGAGGAAATCAATTTGTTTGGAATACCCGATATGAGGGAGCTGAAACTCTAGACGGCATGATTTTTTGGTCAGCCTCTTTTTCAGGAGCAAAAGCAGTTCCGGGAACGTATAAAGTGGTCTTGGAGAAAAATGGAACCACTCAAGAACAGGATTTCGATATTTTACCGGACCCTACTGCAGAAGCTACTGTAGCACAGATGAAACTTCAGTTTGATTTTGTCAATAAGGTAAACGCTACTGTTGATGCTGCCCATAAGGCGATAAAAAACATACGTAGCGTAAGAAAAAAACTGGATGATTTTGAGTCAAATTACAAGGATAACAAAACGGTTCAGCCACTTATTGATCAGGCAAAAGAACTAAAAACTGCATTGACAGATATCGAAAAGGCTTTGTACCAAACCCAAAATAGAAGTAATCAGGATCCGCTGAACTTTCCAATACGGTTGACCAATAAGCTGGGGAATCTCAATCGTTTGACCACTATAAGTGATTTTCCACCTACTGATCAAGACGAGGTAGTAAGAAAAGAGCTTACAGAACAAGTCGAAGGTCATCTAAAGGAGTACAACAGATTGATGTCTGAAGATTTAGAAACTTTTAACAAGGCTTTTGCTGATTTAAATTTAGATTATTTAACACTAAACTAAAACCCATTGTATTACAACTACATCAAGGCGTTGCATCTTATTTTTGTAATCACTTGGTTTGCTGGTTTGTTTTATCTCCCTAGGCTTTTTATTTATCATATAGAAGCGGTAAAAAAAACACAACAGGAATCTTCTGTTTTGATACCACAGTTTAAATTAATGAGCAAAAGGCTTTGGTACATTATTACCTGGCCTTCTGCTGTACTAGCTATTGTATTTGCAATTTGGTTGTTGATTCTAATGCCCTCCTGGCTTCTACAAGGATGGATGCATTTAAAACTATCATTTGTTTTGCTTTTGGTCGGCTATCACCTCAAGACCCATCAAATTTTTTTGAAATTTCAAAAAGATCAAATCACCTATAGCAGTATGTTCATGAGAATATGGAATGAAGGAGCTACATTATTGCTTTTTGCCATTGTCTTTATAGTAATTTTAAAAAATAGTCTCCATTGGCTGGTGGGACTTTCAGGCTTTATAGGACTTGCTGTAGTTTTGTTTCTAGGAATCCGTTTATATAAAAAAACAAGAAAGGATTAATGATCAATTGGGTTAAATTTCCAGAGCGAATCTCGTTTAGAATGAGATTATTTATGGTGATGATCGGTATGCTTGCTATAGCAGGTTTATTGATCCTTGGAACAACAACCATTCAATACGAATCCCAAAGAGAAAACTATCATTTGGGACGATTGGCAAGAAAAGAAATTCAAATTGTTCGCCATATAAGCTATCTTACTTCAAAACACAATTTGGTCAATCAGCCTGTAGAAGTATGGGAACAGTTCAGTTCTGATTTTGAAAAAATCAATTCTATTCACAATGTTCAATATTCTTTATTCACCCTAGAGGGCAATCCAATTTTTATCTATCACTCACCTCTGGAGGTTGTAGCGAATAATTACATGCTCAACAACAGTTTACTGCAAAAGATTAAAGAGACAAATCAGGGGAGTTATATTGAGCACTACCGCTCTGAAATTGATAATTTTCACGCTTCTTATCAGATTCTAAAAGACGATTTAAACAGGCCTTATGCCATCTTATTTTTTCCTTATTTTGAAGATGTTTCGTTTTCAGAAAATGAGCTAAACACATTCATTCAAAATCTTTATCAGATTTATGTTTTACTTCTTATAGGAGTTATTTTCATCGCTTATTTCTTATCTCGATTTGTGACCCGCTCACTTGACACCATTAAAGTGCGAATGGGCGAAATGCGACTTGAGAAAAAAAACGAGAAAATTCATTTAAAAAATGCAACTAGAGAAATAGATAGCTTGGTAAAGTCCTATAATAAAATGGTTGATGATTTAGAAGAAAGTGCAACTAAATTAGCCAAAACAGAACGACAACAAGCCTGGCAAGAAATGGCACGTCAAGTGGCACACGAGATCAAAAATCCGCTTACCCCAATGCGATTGACAATCCAAAGTTTTCAACATCAATACGATCCAAACGATCCCGAAAACAAAAAAAAGCTGAACGATTTTTCTTCCTTGTTGATTCAGCAAATCGATACAATGAGTGAGGTGGCAGAAGCTTTTTCAAATTTCGCCACTTTACCAAAACCAAAAATGCAAACATGCGATTTGGTAGAACTTACACGTATGGCATTAAATATTTTTGATCAAGAACACATTTTGTTTTCATCAGATCAAGCTCACATTTACCACAAACTTGATCGAACACAGTGGACACGAGTCATTACCAATCTGGTACAAAATGCTTTACAGTCTGTTCCTAAAGGTAAAATACCTCATATTGGAGTTCAATTGACTACAGAACCCGATAAAACTTTTTTGTCTATTATGGATAACGGAAACGGAATACCTCCCGAGATTAAAGGAAAAGTATTTGAGCCTAAGTTTACTACAAAGACTTCAGGTATGGGGTTAGGACTGGGGATTGTAAAAAACATCATAGAATCGCACAAGGGTAGAATAGGTTATGTTTCTACTCTGAAAAAAGGAACCACGTTTACAATTACATTACCTCGAGAAGAAAATTAATTTTCTAATTTATTTTTTATTGTGGATTCAATTCTGTCAATCAACTGGTCGATTTGTTCAGGATTGTTTTGAATTCCGGCGTGAAAAGTGAATCGAAGTTGATTACCAACAGGCATAGGAAAGTAATTGTGCACAGCAAAGTGCCAGGAGTTTTCGATGCTTATGGGCACAAGGGTTGCTTCTGGCATAGATTTAAGCAAAGTCACCAAACCTGCCTTTCTGAACGGCTGCATTTTTCCATCTCTAGAACGGGTTCCTTCAGGGAAAATAATAACAGAATGATGGTTTTTAGCAACCTGTTTTCCAAAGTCTTCTATTTTTTTGAGTGCTTTTTTGGGATTTTTTCGATCGATCAACACGGATCCTCCATGTCTCAAATTAAACGATACGCTTGGAATTCCCCTTCCCAATTCTTTTTTACTGACAAACTTTGCGTGGTATTTTCTCAAATACCAAATTAATGGAGGTATGTCAAAAGTACTTTGGTGATTGGCCACAAAAATAACACCTTTCGTTTTTGGTAAAGGAGCTTCGAGGGTATAACTAATTCGTGTGACAAGGATATTTAAACAA
>Ga0208785_1000308_pt1 | contig 21776 bp, 17 predicted proteins | sample DEB08_DNA_2_FD_185499 | JGI IMG/M metagenome (GOLD analysis project Ga0208785, IMG submission 185499) | Aqueous microbial communities from the Delaware River and Bay under freshwater to marine salinity gradient to study organic matter... | ecosystem: Environmental > Aquatic > Marine > Coastal ...
CTCATACGACTTACGGACCTCGTAAAGCGCAAATAGAGCATCGCTAATATGTCCCAATTCCCTTGCCTTCGCCACTGCTTTCATCACCTTAGCGACATGTCCTTCGGCATCGGCCGTCATTCCAAAATCCAATCGATATTTAGTGGTGCAATGCGGAATCTTCTGAGGCAGAATACCCTGGGCAAACAACGCTAAATACGCTCCAACATCTTCTTGCAAATCCCGATCTTCCTCCCATCTAAACGTCGTATCCGATCGCATAATCACCGTGCTAGGAACAATAGGATTCATGGCCAAAAAATCTTCTATACTTTGGATCTTCGGACAAGCACGCATGCGAATTCCTGAGCCGTGCATTCCGGGACTCCATTCGAAAATGGGCGTGTAAAACCACTGAACGTCTGGAAAGCGTATCAGATAATCCCGTGCATGGGCCAATTTATTAGAACCCCAAACATCATCCGCATCTAGAAAAGCCCACGCATCGCCTTTCGCCGCGCGCATGCCCGCATTTCTCGCTGCACCCAATCCCGCATTTGTCTGATTCACACAAACCAAAGGCAATCGGCCCATAAAAGATTGAATCACATCTGCGGTGGCATCCGTGGAGCCGTCGTTCACTACAACCACCTCAAACGGTTGCACGTGCTGCTGCTCAACAGAAATTAAAGCTTCACCGAGGGTCTCCGAAGCATTGTAAGCCGGTATGATGACAGAAATATTCATTAGTAGGGGAAAAACGTTTTTGGAAATAATCGAGCAGCCAATTTCTTTACCGGCTCCTTTAATCCCATCGCCTTTACAACAGCACCGGCCGATTTTATCAATGCACTCTTCACTAAATAGCTCAGCAATCCACTGCGATATCTACTGAAAACGCCAAACAACCGCACATTATTTCGCAATACATCCCAGGTCCATTTCATGCTAAACACATTGCCTGCCCACCACATCGCAACTTGCGCTCGGGCAGACTGAAGTGTCTTAGTATCCGTCCATCCTTCTCGCTCGAAAATGGTATACATCGCTAAAATCTCATCAAAGGCCGTGTAACTGGCAATAGCTCTAGAACGCTGCGTACGCTCGTGAAAACGAAAATAGTTCCTTGCCTCGGCAAAAAACTGCAATTCACCGTGCTGCAACAACCGCGCATAGAACAACCAATCGCCGTTCAAACGCCAGCTCGTCTCCGGCGCACCCACCTGATCAAAAACCGATTTTCGAAATAAAACTCCGCTCGCATTAGGTATGGTGTTTGAAAAAATTATGCTTCCCGCAACTTCTACCTTGCCTTCCACTGTAAAGTCCGATTTCCAACGTGAAGCATCGCCAAAAATAAATCCGTAATCCTCTCTAAAATCTCGTAGAAACGAGCCCTTTTTATCCACTAAATGGCTGTGACTGTAGGCCATGACTGCCTTTTCATTGCGCTCTAAAGCATCTACATGTAACGCCAACATATCCAAAGCACAGGCATCATCACTTTCAGCTATCCACAGATATTTTCCTTTTGCCCAAACTGAACCACGTTCCCATTGCGCAAACGGGCTTCCTGAATTTTTTTCGTTGAAAAGTACCTCTATACGATCATCCTTTGCAGCCCATTTCTCCAATACCGCACGGCTATCATCCGTTGAACAGTCGTCCATGAGCAGGACTTCTATGTTTTTATATGACTGATTAACGATGGTGGAAATCCGCTCGTCTAAATAGTCCGCATGGTTATAATTGGGTACAATCACACTCACCAACGGTCCATTGGAAGGCAACGCGTGCGTTGACGCTTTCGCTACACTTTCTTCAGATTGCTTCAAACCCCGTTGTGCAAAACCAGTCATTTGACCCGGTTTAACATTTGAAAACTGGTATAATCCAAACCAAGTCTTACGCTGAAGCGCTTCATCACTACTGGTTAAATCTTCATAATAAACGGTACGGTAGTCCACGCCATAGCGTTTGAGAAGTTTCGCTGCATTGGCGCTATACGTGCGAGCCAAGTTTAATGCACTTTCAGCGTTTAAGGTACTTTGCGCCTCGTAGGAAAGTGATTGCCGACGTAGGAGTGAATCGACCACTGCGGCTTCATCACGAAGTACCCAAATGACTTTTGCATCAGGAAAACGTCTCAACCACCATGGCAACGTCAAACTCAATCGTGGATCCTTAACCATCCAAGGCCCCGAATAATGCAACCATTGGCGAAAAGAACTGCCCGTTGCAACTTTCAAGTGTGCAGCATATAAATCGCGCGGTTGTATTTCACTCAAAGCGGAACCAAGAGAAGACTCTAAAAGCTCTTCGCCCGGGACATCACTCCAATTACCACCGGCCGTTTCAAGCAAGCGGTCGTTAATATCAATCGCATAAAGCGGCTCTGAATTATGGTCACATATGGCTCCAGGATATACCCCAGCAGAGGCCAGCGCTTGCGCTACCATAGTGGTACCACTGCGGTGCATGCCTAGAATAAAGACGGGTGCCTGTATTTTGGTTTTTAACACGTATTTTCGAGCCTATGTCTAAGTCAAAGAAACTCGTTTTTATTCACATCCCAAAAACCGCAGGGACTTCCTTGCGACTTTTATTAGAATCCAATTACACTGAAGCCGAAAGAGCCGCTATTTATTCGCACCAAGATTTAGATGAAAACCTTACAAAAGCACTGGCGGATCCAAAAATCAAATGCATCTATGGCCATTTCCCGCTGCGTCCTGTCATAATTGCCTCTGATGCCACAGTGGTGACCCTTCTTCGCGAACCCATCGCCAGAAGCATAAGCCATTACAACCACTACAGCAAACGCATGAATGAGAAGCATACGAATCTCATGGAAGGGGTTGAAACGCCGGAAGACTTCACAAAATTGGTCCAAAGCAATAACCGTCAAACGGCTTTTTTAAGCGGCTACCTCAATCAAAGGGAATTTTTAGAAGATTCCGAAGTGCTGCGCAAAGCGTTGGCCAATTTTGATAGGCTGGACGCCGTTGGCTTTACCGAGCATTACGCGGCATCTATTGCTTACTTTGGGGAATTATTGGGTTGGAAGAATACCCTTGTAGAACATCACAACAGTGGTGGAAAGAAAAAAGAAGTTGGCGCTAAAGCCGTTTGGGAAAGCATGAACGAATACGACCTACCGCTTTACAATAAGGCCCTCGAGCGATTCGCACCAAAACTGCAGGGATACGAACTACGAAAACCCCGTATACCTCGTGAACCATTAACCAAAAGAATGATGAATTATCTGCGTGCCCTTAGCTCAAAGTTCTGACCCAGATAAACGCGACGTACCTGCTCATCCGCAGCCAATTCTTCTGCGGTACCGCTTTTTAGAATTTTACCTTCAAACATGAGATACGTGCGGTCTGTGATCGCTAAAGTTTCTTGGACATTATGATCTGTAATCAAGATGCCAATATTCTTTTTCTTCAATCCGGCAACAATGCCCTGAATGTCCTCAACTGCAATGGGGTCTACTCCAGCAAATGGCTCATCCAGTAAAATAAACTTTGGCTTGGTAGCTAGTGCACGAGCTATTTCTGTTCGGCGACGCTCCCCGCCACTTAATAGATCGCCACGTGTCGCACGAATGTGGGCCAGTCCAAACTCTTCGAGTAACTCCTCTAACCGGTCCGCTTGCGCTGACTTTGAGAGCTTCGTCATCTCCAAAACGCCTTTGATATTGTCTTCAACACTGAGCTTGCGAAAAACTGAAGCCTCCTGTGCTAAATAGCCAATGCCTAACTGTGCCCGTTTGAACATAGGCATCTTTTGAATAGACCTACCGTCCAAAAGCACTTCACCGCTGTAGGGACGAATCAAGCCTACTACCGTATAAAAACTGGTGGTTTTCCCCGCACCATTAGGACCTAGTAATCCGACAATTTCGCCTTGATTCACTTCAAAACTGACATCATTCACGACAGTCCTGGAACGGTATTTTTTGACGATATGTTTTGCTTCTAGTTTCACGTTTGTGCGGCTTTTCTTTTCATAATGCGTCTACTGACCATGATGCTGATTTGGTACAAAATCAATACCGGTAAAGTGACTAAAATCTGTGAGGCGAGATCCGGAGGCGTAATGATCGCACTCAACAGCAATATACCAACGATGGCGTGGCGGCGATATTGTTTGAGCAAATCTGGCGTTACAAGGCCTAACTTACTAAAGAAGTACACCACGATGGGCAATTGAAATAAAATTCCTGTGGCCAAAGTAATGGAGCTTACCATGCTAATGTATGAGGTCAAATCGATTCTATTGATCACTTCCGCACTCACAGTATACGTCCCAAGGAATTGAATACTCAAAGGAACGATCACGTAATACCCGAAAAATACGCCTGATAAAAACAACAAAGTGGTAAAGAAAATGACTCCTTTGCTGCTTTTGCGTTCGGTTTCATGCAATCCTGGCTTTACAAATCGCCAAATCTCCCAAAAAACATAAGGGAAAGCGACAATTACGCCTGCGACTAATGACACCCATAAGTGCATTTGAAACTGCCCACTCATGCGCATGTTTAAAAGCTCAAAAGGAACTTCATCAAAACAGAAAACTTCACCACCTATATAACTGGACAACCAACAGAAAAAGCGGTAGGTCAAGAAATCAGGCTGTTTGGGTCCAAAAATCAATTGGTCAAAAACGATGGCCCTATTCATGAACGCAACGACCGAAAACAAAAGAATCGCTAATGAGCTGCGCATTAGATGCCAACGAAGCTCCCCGAGGTGCTCCAGAAAACTCATTGAATTTTTGGTGTTCGCAGTGTTCATAGATTCTTTGAAAGCCCAAAAATCCGAAAAACAATCTGTAGTACCTTCACAATCCGCTGAAAATTGGCGTATATTAAAAGGGAACAAACCACACGCTTATGTCGGTGAACTGGGAAGACCATTTAAAGACCTATTTCGGTTTTTCAGGATTTAAAGGAAATCAACAGGCCATTATAGAGAGTATCGCTACCGGCAAGGATACTTTTGTCATCATGCCAACGGGCGGAGGAAAGAGTATGTGCTACCAACTCCCTGCTTTGGCAAGCCCAGGCACTGCTATAGTTGTTAGTCCCCTTATCGCACTGATGAAAAATCAGGTCGATGCCATAAGAGGCTATTCTGAAAAAGACAGCGTTGCTCACGTTCTAAATAGCTCTTTGACGAAAAAAGAAATGGAGCAGGTGCACGCCGACTTGAGAGCGGGGCTGACTAAACTTCTTTATGTAGCTCCGGAATCGCTGAATAAGGCGAGTAACATCGAATTACTAAAAGAGATAGAAATTAGTTTCTTCGCCATAGACGAGGCGCATTGTATTTCAGAATGGGGGCATGATTTCCGACCAGACTACAGAACGATCAAGCACAGTGTAAAAGCATTAGGTCGTAAACCGGTCATTGCCCTTACAGCTACGGCAACACCTAAGGTTCAGGCAGATATCATCAAGACCATGGGCATGGAAGAACCCAGCATCTTCCTATCTAGTTTCAACCGGCCTAATCTTTATTACGAGGTACGACCAAAGCGTGATATTGACCATGATATCATAAAACTACTCAGTCAGAACATTGGTGAGAGTGCTATCGTTTATTGTTTATCACGCCAAAAAGTAGAGGATCTTGCTGAACATCTCCAAATCAACGGGATCAATGCTCTTCCTTATCATGCAGGACTAGAAAGTGCCAAGCGCATCAAACATCAAGATGCCTTTTTGAATGAAGACTGCGATGTGATAGTCGCAACAATAGCTTTTGGAATGGGTATTGACAAACCCGATGTGCGCTTTGTATTGCACTACGATATGCCAAAAAGCTTAGAGAGCTACTACCAGGAGACCGGCCGAGCCGGTCGGGATGGCGGTGAGGGTACGTGTATCACTTACTTCGACATAAAGGATATCGAACGACTACAAAAGTTTTTGAGTAAAAAGCCTGTCAGCGAGCAAGAAATTGGACGTCAACTGCTAGAAGAGGCGACTGGTTACGCTGAAGCCGCGACTTGCCGAAGAAGAGGTCTACTGCATTACTTCGGGGAAGAATTCCATGAAGACGACTGTGAAAAGATGTGCGACAACTGCCGCCATCCGCGTGAAAAAGTAGATGCCAGCGCAGAGCTCCTCGACGTTATTGCTTGTGTGAATGAAACCCACGGAAAATTCAAAACTTCAGAAGTCATCAACATACTCCGCGGAAATAAAACCGCCGTTCTTGTTCAAAATGATGCAGAAACATTGAAAACCTGGGCTATTCAAAAGGACAAAACAGAGAGTCATCTGCGTGCTGTCATTCGCCAGGGAATTATTCGCAGGTACCTCGAAAAAAATATAGAATCCTACGGAACCGTTCACGTCACTGAAAAAGGAAACAAAGGGAAACTCCCCAAAGCCTTTAAAGTGCGCAAAGAATTAAATTACCAGCAACTTAATAGCGGCGCAAACGAAACGAAGAAAGTTGTTGCAATGGATAGTGTGCTTTTTGGTATTCTCAAGGACCTACGAAAGAAAATTGCACAGCAAAAAGGTGTGCCGCCATATGCTGTATTTGCGGAAAATTCCTTGAGTGAAATGGCTACAATTTACCCTTGCAGTCTGGACGAGTTAAAAAATGTGCAAGGTGTAGGTGAAGGTAAAGCCAAGAAGTATGGAAGTTCAATTGTAGAGGCGATTAGTGCTTATGTAGCGGAAAACGATATAGACCGGCCGCAGGACATGATATTCAAAAGCGTTGCTAATAAAAGTGCGCTTAAGGTGTATATTATTCAAAGTACCGATCGCAAGTTGCCGCTAGAAGACATTGCAAGTGCAAAGGGGCTCAAAATGCAAGACCTTATTGATGAAATGGACCGAATTGTTCAAAGCGGCACGAAAATCAATATCGATTACTACCTCGTAGACATTATGGATGAAGAAAGCATTGAAGAGGTGTTCGATTTTCTCACAGAAGAGTGTGAAAGCGGTTCTATGATGGAATTGCTCGAGGAGTTCGGAGAAGATTACGACGAAAACGAATTGCAATTATTACGGCTCAAATTTTTCTCAGATGTCGCCAACTAAAATTAAAAAAGCCCGCTAAAAGCGGGCTTTTTTAATTTTGATAAAGAAATTCTAATTCCTCTAGTTGATTTTCCAGTCTAATGCTAGCTGTAACTTTACTGTACGTAAGTAAAAATTGGATGTTTTTTTCAGACGCATCCACGTCCAGATTTTCATAAGGTAGTGTTTTGGCCATAGCGACACTTTTAAGATTACTATGACATAACGCAACGACCAAAACCATTCGTATATCCAACGCAAATAATTTACCCTTCTAGACTGATATTGTGGGTTACCATGAGCTTTTGAATATTGGTGATCGCATATCGCATGCGGCCTAGCGCGGTATTTATACTAACATCCGTCTCTTCCGCAATGTCCTTGAAACTGTAGCCGCAAAAAATACGCAGTTCCAAAACCTTGCGCTGTTCTTCAGGCAATGCATCAATCAATCGGTGTAGATCCTCATTGATTTGAGCCTCAATAAGCGCAGCCTCCATGGGCTGATCAGATTCCCCGTAGGTATCGAAAACCGTGTATTCCCCGCTCGTTCTTACTTCCTTCTTGCGCGATTCGCGACGGAAATGATCTAGCGTAGTATTGTTAGCCACTCGCAAGGCCCAAGGCAAAAATTTGCCTTTTTCCTCATAATTGGACTTACGCAACGAACGGATGATCTTGATAAACGTCTCTTGAAACAAGTCGTCAGCAATTTCACGGTCCTGTACTTTACTGTAAATCTGGAGAAAGATTCGCTTTTTGTGACGACGAATCAACACTTCTAGAGCAATTTCCTGACCATTACGGTAACACGCCACTAATTCGTGGTCTGCTAGCTTTCCTATGTTCATAATAAAGGATTTAGCGTAACGGTCGTTCTATAGGCGAAGTGTTTTTATGATTAATTCTGCTGTGAATATACTAGTAAAGAAACAAAAACCGTTCCAATTCGGTTAAATTTGTCGTTTGCCCTCCACCCTACATTATGACAACACACATAGAAATCAAACGTGCCGCAGTTCACAACCTCAAGGATGTGAGCGTTAATATTCCTAGAAACCAACTGGTTGTGATCACCGGTGTAAGTGGTTCTGGGAAGAGTTCGCTGGCCTTTGATACACTTTTCGCAGAGGGACAGCGCCGATATGTGGAGAGTCTAAGCGCATATGCCCGTCAATTTTTAGGGAAATTAGATAAACCTAAAGTTGAATACATCAAAGGAATTCCACCAGCTGTGGCCATTCAACAGAAGGTAAGTAGTCGAAATCCGCGATCAACTGTTGGTACAACGACGGAAATTTACGATTACCTAAAATTGCTGTTTGCAAGAATTGGAAAGACCTACAGTCCGGTCTCTGGTGCACTAGTTAAACGGCACAACGTAAGTGATGTCATGAAAACCATTCACCGGCTCGACGAAGGCACTCGGTTCCTGATTACAGCCCCAGTGACTTTTAAGGACCGAACTACGCTCGAACATTTGTCCATTTTATCACAGCAAGGGTTTGCACGAATTTTAGTGGATGGAACCATCGTCAGTATTGAAGAGGTTCTTGAAGAAAACACCTATTCAGCGGAGAAGATTCAATTGGTGGTCGACCGTGCCGTTGTGCGGTATAACGACGAAGACAACGACTACCGTCTACAAGACTCCATTCAAACGGCATTTTACGAAGGACGAGGCGAGTGTGAATTGCGCTTTATGGACGAAAAACCCACAATGGTATTCAATAGCCTGTTTGAACTTGATGGTATCAGCTTCACGGAACCTACGTTGCATTTATTTAGCTTCAATAACCCTTTAGGGGCCTGTCCAAAATGCGAGGGCTTCGGGAGCACTATGGGCATTGATGAAGACCTTGTTATACCAAACCCGCATTTAAGTGTCTACGAAGGCTGTATTGCGCCATGGAAGGGGGAAACTATGGGTAAATGGAAGGATAAGTTCATCCTAGGTGCTTCAGCGCATAATTTTCCCGTGCATCGCCCTTACATCGATCTAACAGATGAGGAAAAAGCCTTGCTCTGGGACGGGGCTAAAGGTGTCAAAGGCATCAATGCTCTATTCAAACATCTCGAGAGTAAAAGCTATAAGATTCAGTTTCGCGTCATGTTGAGCCGCTATCGCGGAAAAACGGTTTGTACCACTTGTAAAGGCAAAAGACTAAAGCCCGAAGCGAATTATGTCAAAGTGGGAACTCAGTCACTTAGCGATTTAGTCGAACTTCCGCTTCGCAAGCTCAAGGTCTTCTTCCAAGAACTGAAGTTGGACGAGCAAGACGCCAGTATCGCAAAGCGGTTGCTCACGGAAATCACCACACGGATTGACTTTCTCATTTCTGTAGGCCTACCCTACCTTACCTTAAACCGGATATCTAGTACTCTAAGCGGTGGAGAAAGCCAACGGATTCAATTGGCCACATCTCTGGGCTCTTCGCTTGTAGGCTCGCTCTATATTTTAGATGAACCGAGCATCGGCCTGCACCCTAAGGATGCGCAACAACTTATCACCGTAATTCAAGCTTTGCGCGATAATGGGAATACCGTAGTCGTTGTTGAACACGAAGAAGCATTTATGCGCGCGGCAGACTTCCTCATTGATATAGGCCCAGCAGCTGGAAATCTGGGTGGAGAAATCATAGCCGCTGGTCTGCCACAAGACGTTTTGAGTCATCCAACATCTTTAACTGCTGCTTATTTAAACGGTACTCAGCAAATTCCTATACCGCAGGCATTAAGAAAAGCGAAGGGTGAAATTATTTTAGAAGGTGTGCGCCAACACAATCTTAAAGGTTTTGACATTTCATTCCCGTTAGGAGTATTTAGTGTAGTAGCAGGCGTGAGCGGATCTGGCAAGAGTACACTCATTAAACAAATACTCTATCCGGCACTCAAAAAACATCTAGAAATGGTCGGAGAACGGCCGGGAATTCACAAAGCGTTAAAAGGCGATTTGGATGCGATTCAACATGTGGAGATGGTGGATCAAAATCCCATAGGCAAATCCTCAAGATCTAATCCAGTGACGTACCTCAAGGCTTACGACGATATTAGAAATCTTTTTGCGAGTGAAGAATTGGCCCGCATAAGAGGTTACAAGGCAAAGCACTTTAGCTTTAATACAGACGGCGGCAGATGCGACGCCTGCAAGGGTGAAGGTGAAGTGACCATTGAAATGCAGTTTATGGCGGATGTGCACCTGCCATGCGAAACGTGCAACGGTAAACGCTTTAAAGCAGAAATACTAGAGATAAAGTTTCACGGTAAAACCATTTCTGACATCTTGGATTGCACCATAGACGAAGTCATCGAATTCTTTAAAGTACACAACGAAGTTAAGATTGCAAATAAGCTGCAGCCCCTACAAGATGTAGGCTTGGGGTACGCACATGTTGGTCAAAGCAGCTCAACGTTGAGTGGTGGCGAAGCACAGCGGGTAAAATTGGCCTTTTTCCTATCAAAGGGGATTAAGAATGGCAAGACACTGTTCTTGTTTGACGAACCCACGACGGGTCTTCATTTTGACGATGTAAAAAAGTTACTTCGTGCTTTTAACGAATTGGTTGACCTAGGACATACGGTTATCGTTATCGAACACGATTTGGACGTCATACAACGCTGCGACCATGTGATTGAGATTGGCCCAGAAGGTGGCGAATTAGGTGGACAATTACTTTATTCCGGCCCTCCAGATCAATTAATTAAAGTTAACGAAAGTCCTACTGCTGAAGCGCTGGAAACACACTTAAAACAATAGTCTCAATCGAGACACTTTTGAGCAAAAAGTATACACTTTACAAATACGTAGGCGCATCAAAACGTTTTAATTTCAGGAAAATCTTCAACAAAAGCTATGTTATCTCGTTATCTTTGAAAGGTACCCGAAAGGGTAGCTTAGGTTTATTGGTTTGGTATACGGTCCGCTTCGGCGGACCGTATCTTTTTCAGACCTACCCTAATTCTTTTGCGATCCCGCACACTGATACAGCAAAACGGCTGCAGCCACGCTCACATTTAGACTGTCCACGGCTCTGCCTGCCATAGGTATGATGATGTTCTCAAAGCCTTTATTCAACCAATCCGCAGAGAGTCCTTTACTCTCCTCTCCAAGAATAATTGCCGATTTCGGTGCCCAATTCACTTCGTACATCGATACCGCATCCTCATGCATGTGCGTAATGTATCCGGTAAAGCCACTCGCGTTCAGCCATTGCTGCACTTGATCACTTGACCCCATAAAAATAGGCAGCTCAAATAGTGCGCCTGTAGCGTTACGGACTACGTTAGGACCAAAAGGATCCAATGCGGGATCTGCTAAAACAATGGCTCCGGCGCCTGCGGCCAAAGCCGTGCGCATAATTGCACCAAGATTTCCAGGTTTCTCGATGCCTTCTACAACAACGATGCGACTCGCGGCCTCCAAAACCTTCGATCGGGACGCAAAACTGCCATCCGGACGGTAAAAAACAGCAACAACATCTTCCGTAGAATCACGGTATGCGATCTTCTCATAAACTTTAGCGGATACTTCATACCGGTCAACCGTATCTGGAACACCCGCCACAGGCTCGGTATTTTCGAGCGTCCAGAGCTCTTTCATCTCCCAATTACAAGCAAGTGCACGGTCTACTTCCCTTCGTCCTTCTACGATACAAACGCCAAAGACTTTACGCACTTTACTTTTAGAGACTAATTGGACAATCTCCTTTACTTTTGGATTACTAAGACTAGAAATGTAGCGGCTCATAGATATGGCTAAAAAGAATAGACCAAAGAAAATCAATTTAGAGGACTTAGGCGGCTTTGTCTTTAGTACGAATCCAGAATTTGAGCCTCCTGTATTTGACAGCGTAGCTGCAGACCAATTGGACCCTGGCGATCAACTGCTCGAATTATATTTTGAAAAGAAGGGACGTGGTGGTAAGCAGGTCGTGCTTATAAAAGGATTTATGGGTAGCGACGACGAACTTAAAGCTTTAGGTAAATCATTGAAACAACATTGCGGCGTTGGAGGAAGTAGCAAAGACGGAGAAATCATCCTTCAAGGCAATGTTCGCGACAAAGCAACTGAATTTTTGCAAAAAGAGGGGTACAAAACAAAGCGAATTGGGGGATAAATGTCTTTAATCGCCGCTGAGCAGAAAAAATTGCGCCATTTTTTTTGCGATTCGAAAACGACATAAAATCATGTCTCAAACAAGACTACCAAATGGCCATAAGGGCTTTTTCATAGGCAGCTTCGTACATGGGAACAATCTTTTCAATAGAGAATTTCTTCGCATGTTCGAAAGCCTGCTGCTTGAACTGGGCTAATTTTTCGTCGTCTTGTAACAGCGACAAACTGTAAGTTGCCATTTCTTCAACTGCACCTGGCGATGCCAAATATCCGGTGACACCATGCACGTTCACTTCCGGAATACCACCAGCATTTGAGCTAATCACAGGTACCTTCGCAGCCATCGCTTCAAGAGCGACTAAACCAAAACTCTCATTTTCTGATGTTAGCAGGAAAAGGTCACTCATACAAAGCAGTCTGCGCACCTCCGTAGTTTTACCTAAAAACTTCACCTTATCAGCTATACCCAAGTCTCGAACTTGTTGTTCCGCCCGCTCTCGTTCAGGTCCATCACCGAGCATTAATAATATGGCATCTTCTTCCTTCTGAATACGGTGGAAAATGGAAATGACATCCGGAATACGCTTCAGCTCACGCATATTGGAAATATGAATAACAATCCGCTCATTGTTGGGAGCTATTTGCGCCCTATTACACTCTTCTTCAACTTGATAGAGATCGATATCGATGAAATTTGGTATTACCTCGATCTCATTTTTTATCACAAAAGAGCTCAAGGTATCTTTCTTTAAACTCTCGCTAACGCTTGTGACAACATCACTCTTGTTGATCGAAAACGTTACTGCAGGCCTGTAAGAAGGATTCTTACCCACGAGGGTTATATCCGTCCCATGAAGTGTTGTGACTACCGGCAAATATTTGCCCTTTTCAAGCAGTATTTTCTTGGCCATATATGCCGCATAGGCATGAGGAATGGCATAATGAACGTGCAATAATTCAATACCTTCTGTTAAGACGGTATCGACCATTTTTGAACTCAGCGCCAGTTCATAGGGCTGGTATTCAAACAGCGGATAATCGTGCACATTCACTTCGTGGTAAAAGATATTCGGCTCTAGAATATCAAGTCGGACGGGTTGACTATAGGTGATGAAGTGTATTTCATGGCCTTTTTTAGCCAATTGAATTCCTAATTCCGTGGCAACCACTCCTGATCCACCGTAGGTAGGATAACAAACAATTCCAATTTTCATGCGGCTAAGGTTTTTCTCTTATTTAAGGGCGTCGTAAAGGTACTCTTGTATATCGGTTCGAACGTCCAATTTGCTGAGTTTCCAATTCTCAGCATCCGGAAAAGTTCTATTGCTTAGAAAAATATAGAGCAAGTCTTCTTTCGGGTCGATCCAAACCATAGTACCTGTAAAACCCGTATGACCAAAACTTTGTTCAGATGCACAAGTACAACTGGGGCCTGGCCCATCCTCCAATTGCTTCCTATCAAAACCTAAGCCACGTCTGTTCTGCAATTCGCAAAAGGCACAACGACTGAATACATCAATAGTTCGTTCCTGAAAATAGCGATGCCCACCGTAGTAGCCACCGTTCAAATACATCTGCATCATTTTCGCTAAATCGTTGGCATTTGCAAACAATCCCGCATGGCCCGCAACACCATTCATCATTGCTGCCCCCATATCGTGAACCGTACCGTGAACCGTTGTATTACGCCAATAACCATCTACCTCAGTAGGGACAATCTCGCTTTTAGAAAATCCTGCTGCTAAGGGATTGTATGTTAAACGATCTGCGCCCATAGGGCTGTAAAATGTATTCGAAACCCACTGGTCAAGCGGTTCATTGAATCGTTCCTCTAACATTTCTTGAAACAAATAATACCCTAGATCGGAATAGCGGTAGTCCGTTCCTTCCAGCGGGCTAGCGGCCAACATTGCGAACATGGTATCGCGAATGCTCGAACGCAAATACATCCCTTGGACTACCTCATTATACCCCTCAACCGGACTTGATGTGTACCAATACGACTTTACACTATCATTTTCAATGGTAGACCAATAAAAGGGAATCCAAGATTGCAAGCCACTTTGGTGTGCAAGGACATCTTCGAAAACCAATTTTTCTTTGTCAGTGCCCTTTAACCGATCTGTATGATTACCTAAGGTCGATTTTAAGAGTAACGGCTGTTTCTCGTACCATTTCATGATTCCCGGAAGCGTCGCCGTAATCTTTGTCACCGAGGCAATATCATAAAGGTCGGTCCACTCCACCGGCTTAGACTTCGGATAGGTCTGTGAACCAAAAGATTTGGAATAAACTACCGTTCCATGTCGCGCGACCAATACCTGCGCGCCGGGTGTTGCACCTGCTGCGATGGCATGCGCTACAGTAGAATCGATACGATTTAGAGGCCCCGCATCAAGGCCTACCTCAAAAGGGATACCGTACTTCAATCGAAGTAACTCCTCCGTTTTCTCGCCATCACCGGTCTTTCCCCAATGGTTTAAATCTACCGGTAATAAGCCCCTGGTCTCACGTGCTCCAAACAAGAACTGTGGTGCCAAAAGCTGGGCGTATTCATCGTTCTCATACATGACTAAAACACGGACGTTTTCTCCCAAACTTGGGTAGCTCAAAACCCCATAAGGATTGGCAAAATGTAAAATGTATACGGGTTTGCCAGTAGCTGCCAAACGATCGAGTAGCTCTTTCTCATACGCCTCCAGTTTGTATCGTCTCCATGGGTTCTTGACATCTTGATGGAAGGTAACCACAAAGGCGTCTTTGGATGCCATTTCCTGATCGTCCACATCAACCCCATGGTGATGGGGCATTTCCTTATAGCGGTCAAGATATTGCTTAACCGTTCCTGCAGATTCAAAATCGCCGATGGCGATGTGAAGAAAGTTTTGCTCTAGATTTTTAATGGGAAAGGAAGCACTGCCGGTTTCTAATAAAGTCGCTGCATTTCGGATCAGATTAAACGACACTCTTTGGTTATTATCTTCTCTTTCAAAAGAACCGTGGTCTGAGGTTATCAGAGTAGGATCGGCCGACTTTTTCGCTTCAAGCCAATCCGTATAGGCCCTGCAATTTGACTTTGCCACTAAAATTCTTCTGACTCGCTCGTCTAGGGATTTAATCGAAACCTTATCCGTTGCAAGTGCATTTTGGAAGGCTTTGGTTGCCTTTGGCACATCCATGGGAAACAACAATATGTCATTACCCGCCGCAAAAGCCGCCAACTCAAGCTCCCCAGGAGGAGCAAAGGCTGCTGCACCTTTCATATTCAAGGCATCCGTAATAACTATACCTTCATACCCCCACTGATCTCTTAAAATCTCTTGAATCACCTTGTGCGAAAGGCTTGTCGGTTTTCCCGACGGCTCAAGGGAAGGGATGTTCAAATGCGCAATCATTATGGCCGCAACACCCGCGTCAATCGCACCCTTGAACGGCACCCACTCTACTTCCATAAGTTCTTTAAGGGTACGTTCTACCTTCGGTAGTGTTTTATGGCTGTCCTGGTGCGTATCTCCATGGCCTGGAAAATGCTTTCCACAGGCGAGCACGCCCCGATCTTGAATTCCTTCGACTATTGCTACGCCTAGTGCATTTACAAGCTCTGGATTAGAACCAAAGGATCGCGCTCCAATGATAGGGTTGTTTGGATTCGTATTGACATCGAGTACTGGCGAGAAACTCATGTGCACACCTACTGCGCTGCACTCATCCGCTAAGGCGTGTCCTAAATCATAGGCATCCATGGTCCCGCCTGCTGCACCGACTGTAAGTGATGTTGGAAATTTATAAGTGCTGTCCAAACGCATAGCCTGACCCCATTCCGCATCCTGCCCAACGAGCAAGGGAAAGGCCGCTGCAATTTGAAGACGATGCAACAGTTTCTTTTGACGTTCAGGTCCACCTTGCATAGTAATGACACCCCCTATGTGGTATTGTCGTACTAATTTTTCTAATTCCGCTTGATGGTCTTCACCCTTGTTGCTGTATGCTGCGACCATGAATAATTGGCCAATTTTCTCATCTATGGACATCGCACTCAAGGCGGAATCCACATTAAACGATTGAGCATAAAGCCCTTTACCAGGTAAAACAGCAAGTAAAGAGGCCGTAAAAATGGCTTTTAGAAAGCGTGTGTGCATAGGTCGATAAAGTGCCAAGGGGTTCTTACCTTTGAGAGGAGAATATAGAAAGATATGGGACTATTTGAACGACGCCAGCCACGCGGTTTTCAACACCAACCTAGATTTCATGACGAGCGTAAAGATCGTTTGAGAATCCTGGAGCGTAAAGAGGGCATTGACGAAATTCCCTTTCAGAATAAAGATAAATACCGAGATCGCTTAAGAGAAAATTGGGACCTGCGAAGAAAAAGAAGTGCAGGTGCTAGTGAAGGTTACGGTAAACGTTTACTCTTCAGCTTTCTGTTTCTTGTTGTCCTAGTCATTGTCGCAGTTAAATTCCTCGCTTAGTGCCCACAATTAACATACTTCCTGATCACGTTGCCAATCAAATAGCGGCAGGAGAGGTGGTTCAAAGACCGGCTTCTGTGGTCAAAGAATTGTTGGAAAACAGCGTAGACGCTGGTGCTACAAAAATCACTTTATCGCTTTTAGGATCAGGAAAGACCAGTATTAGTGTGAGTGATAATGGCTCTGGGATGGACGAAGAAGATGCTCGACACTGCTTCTTAAGGCATGCAACCTCCAAAATTAAATCCGCTGACGATTTATTCCAACTCACTACGAGAGGGTTTAGAGGTGAAGCAATGGCCTCTATAGGTGCAGTAGCACACGTGCTCTTGCGCACCAACCAGAATGAAGAAGGGCTAGGATTAGAACTTAAATTGGAAGATAGCGAAGTACAATCTGTTGTGCCGTACCCATGGAATAAAGGGACTCAAGTTGTCGTTAAAAACCTCTTTTACAACATCCCCGCACGGCGAAAATTCCTGAAAAACGATAGGATAGAACTCCGGCATTGTATTGATGAGTTTCATCGTGTCGCTCTGGTTCATGGCGATATCGAGTGGGTTATGAAAAGTGATGAAAACCTACTTTTTCACCTGAAACCCTCGCCATTGCGCCAACGCATCACCGGGATTTTCGGAAGAAAGTTTGACGAACGCCTCGTACCCATTAATGAATCAACTGAGGTAGTAAAAGTAGAAGGCTATGTTATTAAGCCTGAATTCGCGAAAAAGAAACGCGGAGAACAATTCTTCTTTGTCAACAATCGCTTTGTCAAATCACCCTATTTACACAATGCGCTGCGCGAAGCATTCGAAGATGTACTCTCCGGCGAGCATCACCCAGGGTATTTCCTATACCTTACGGTAGATCCATCTGAAATAGATGTGAATATTCATCCCACGAAAACGGAAATTAAATTTGAAGATGAGCGTGCTATTTACGCAGTTTTAAGGAGCGCTACTCGCCATGCTATTGGTCAATTTAATGTTGCCCCGACCATAGATTTTGACGCTGAGCAGAGTTTCGCTATTCCACCACTGCCTGATGGACAAATGCCCAAGGCGCCACAGATCACTGTGAATCCAAATTTTAATCCGTTCGAAACTACACAATCTCCAACACCGCGATTCCGTTCCGACGATGAAAAATACCAGCGTATTACGCAGGAAAAATACCTGAACACCTCCCAAACTTTTGAATACAGTTCAGAAGATCAAATCGAGGGATTTTGGGACGTACATTCGGAAAAATCTGGAGACGAACACAGCACCAACGTGCTGCTTTGGGGCAAACACATGCTTACGTTGTTAGGGCGAAAAGTGCTCATTATAAATATTAATGCTGCGAGATACCGCGTTTTCTACGACCAATACCTGGAAAAATTAAGCAATGCAACGTTACCGTCGCAACAACTACTTTTCCCCGAAGAGATTCAAGTAGGACCTGCAGATCAAGCTTTATTGCAAGAGCACGAGGGTTGGTTTGCTACAGCAGGTTTTGACCTTCGACCAGAAAAAAATCCAGGCGATTTTTCTTTAGTAGGCGCTCCTATGCTACTATCGCCCGAAGCAGCAGTGCCGGCTTTAGAAGAATTACTAGAACAATTAAAGGAATTGGACCCCGACGCTATCGAATCTTCAATTGTAAAGTCTTTCGCTCAGACTTTGGCTAAAAAAGCGGCGAATAGTGAATTTGCAAAAACTAAGGAGGCGTTGCAAGCGTTAAAAGAACGCCTGCTAAGTAGCAGTAATCCACAATACACACCATCAGGAAAAAAAGTCATCATCGAATTAACACCTGAAGATTTAGAAACGCTCCTATGATTGCCCAACGCAGCTTTAATTTAATGCCCACCGTAGTTAAGAACCTTCTAATTATCAACGGATTGTTCTTTTTAGGCATGATTTCAATACGAAGCACTTTCGGTATTGACATCACAGACTGGCTAGGATTGTACTTCCCAGCATCTTCAGAGTTCCTACCGGTGCAATTGGTCACGCACATGTTCATGCACGGGAACTTTGGGCACATCTTTTCGAATATGTTGATGCTTTGGTTCTTAGGTTCTGCTATGGAGAACCATTGGGGAGCAAAGCGTTTTCTAACCTATTACCTGCTCACGGGACTCGGCGCAAGTGCGCTCCAGATAGGCGTCAATACTATTGAATATTTTCAACTGAGTGCTGCGCTCGAAAGTGGTGCACTTGAAACCATTACGAGAGACGGTAAAGATTTAATTGAACGTGGATTTAATTATACCAATCCGACGTGGGGAAGTTTTAACCGATTATTAAATGCACCAATGGTCGGTGCCTCTGGCGCCGTATTTGGCGTACTTCTCGCCTTCGGCATGACCTTTCCAAACCAAGTGATTTACCTCAACTTTCTCTTCCCAATCAAAGCAAAGTATTTCGTCATTGGGTATGGCTTGCTCGAACTTTACAACGGGTTCAGTGTAAGTAACAGCGGCATTGCACATTTCGCACATTTAGGAGGCATGCTCTTTGGCTATATACTCATTCGAAAATGGCGCAGAGAAATGTATCTTTAAGCCTTTCCATTAGAAGATGAGCGAATTCTTTGATCGAGTAAAACATGATGCATTCAAGGGCGATTACCTCACCCGTTTGCTCTATCTAAATATAGCCGTTTTTCTAGCTTACAGTCTTACTAATGCCTTTACCAGCCTGTTCACTGGTAATTTCGGCCTCATACCGAACATTGCTGACGACCTTTTAGCACTCCCCTCAAGTCCATTTAGGTTTGCATTGCGTCCATGGACCATCTTAACGTACATGTTCACACACTTTGGTTTCCGTCATATTCTCTTCAATATGATCATTCTCTATTTCTCCGGAAAGATGCTTATGGAGTACTTAGGTGAACGGAGAATGCTGGCTTTATACATCTACGGCGGTATTGGGGGTGGCGTTCTTTACATTATTCTCTACAATATTAGCCCCATTCTTACCTCAGGGTCTATGGTTGGTGCAAGCGCTGGTGTTATTGCCATACTCGTGGCCGGCGCATTGTACATGCCTAATATGCCCGTACGATTGTGGGGGATTTTTGAAGTAAAGTATTGGATGCTTGCGGCAGGATTAGTGCTCTTGGATGTTTTAAACTTAACTAGTGCAAATGCCGGTGGCCACATCGCACATTTAGGTGGTGCTATCGTTGCATTCTTTTTCATCCGAAGTATGCGTGCAGGTAATGAATGGAACGTTTACCTGTTTCAAATCATCGACTTTGTTCGAAGCTCGCTGCAACCGCAGCAGCGCAAGAGAAAGAAAGGCTTTAGCTTCGGTGAAAGGAATTACAAAAAAAGTGGGACAAAAGCCACCTCTCCGAAAGCATCAAATAGTGATGATACAGCCCGTATGAACGAGATTCTTGATAAAATCAAAGCCTCGGGTTACGATAGCCTATCTAAAGAAGAAAAGGCATTCCTATTCAAAATATCAAAAGACTAAGTGAAGAAACGGCTTATATTGCTTCACTGGCTTAATCTCGCATTAACCGGAGCGACACTAGCAATAGCACTTGGGAGTCTTGTTCCTTCTGAATTATTACCGGGAATAAGCATTTTGGCATTGCTATTACCGCTCCTGATTGCGCCACACGCTATTGCGCTACTCTTCTGGCTAAGATTCAAACCTCGAAAAGCCATCAACAACGTTATAGGGCTAGCTATTCTCGCTTTTCCATTGATGGCACAGTGGCCCTATGCACGAGCTCAAGCTATTGCTGAAGAAGAAATTAACGTCGCCACCTACAACGTTCGTGCGTTTTACCAAACTACAGCGGCTGCAAAAGATATAGGGAAATGGTCACAAGATCAATCCATCGATATTTTGTGTATGCAGGAGATTAGAAGGTCTGCAGCGGGCCCTCTGGCCATGTATTATCCTTTTCGGGCCTATGCGCCGGCCCGCAAGAATTATTCCGTCGCGATTTATTCGAAATATCCCATAATAAATAGTTCTCCTTTATTGTATAGCAGTCTTACCCAGCAGGGATATTCGCGAACCAGTGCCCAATATGCAGACATCGCTCTGCCTTTCGACACGGTGCGCGTTATCAATGTTCATTTAAGTTCGACCGGTGTTCAAGACCAGGATATGGAAGTAGTGCACTCGCGCGATGAACTTTTAGAAGCGGGCCAATTTGTGCTAAGCAAACTCGCCTCAACAGACAAAAACAGGGGTCTTCAGGCAAAACACATCATTGATTGGGTGAACGAAAGTCCGCATCCCGTAATACTCTCGGGCGACTTCAATGGTGTACCCGGTGGAAATTTGTATTGGCGTTTGCTTCGTCACCTCGACGACCCATACATTTTCAATGGGTACGGAACTATGGGTTCCTTTGAGCCATTGGCAAGAAGGGGGCTGTTTTTTAAAATTGATTGGACATTACACAGCCCTGAACTGCACTCTAGGGGCCAATTCATCGATAACATCTCACTCAGCGACCATAGGCCGCTCATTACTAGATTCAGTCCCGAAGCACCTTCGCTTCTAGAAGAGTAAGAGCATTCAGCGCATTTGTTTGAACCCCATTAGTCCGGGTTGGAAATACGCGCAATACTTCGTCATAATATAGTGGCACACAAACAGCTTGATTTGTTAGATACTGATCAGCAGCAGCCATTAATTCAATCCTTTCTGCTCCAAAAGGTGCGCTTTGTATTGCGTCATAGATGGAGTCGAAAGTAGCGGAACTGTATCGGCTGTAATTTGGCCCATTGGGTGCTTTCATTTCCGTGGTAAAAAGCATCAAATAATTCGCAGCATCGGGATAGTCCGCAATCCAACTTGCTCTAAAAAAATCTAAGGTACCTGCAGACTTCTCACTCCGCAAGGCCGCAGAAGGCACTACATTTACTGAAATGTCCCAGCCTAATTTCGCCAAGGCACCTTGCACAAATTCGCACAGGTCGCGGTAGTTTGCAACCGTGGTCAAAGTTAATTCTGGCAATACCTCATAGCTAGCGATGATTCGCTTGGCACTGTCCGGCGCATAACCTATACCGATACCAGGCTGATATCCCTGTAAACCGGCAGGAATGATGCCTCCTGTTGCGGGCACCCCAACGCCGTTGCGCAATGCTGTAATCATCTCCTTTCTATCAATAGACGCATTGATCGCCCAGCGCAAA
>Ga0208785_1000309_pt1 | contig 21748 bp, 21 predicted proteins | sample DEB08_DNA_2_FD_185499 | JGI IMG/M metagenome (GOLD analysis project Ga0208785, IMG submission 185499) | Aqueous microbial communities from the Delaware River and Bay under freshwater to marine salinity gradient to study organic matter... | ecosystem: Environmental > Aquatic > Marine > Coastal ...
GGACAAAATCATTTACAACATCCGATATAGGAATTAAGTTTCTTGCCATTACTCAGTCATTTTTCTTTGTTGCTCACTAGTAGCGTAATTAAATACATCAGCATCACGAAGGTTTACACCTATAAGTTTAGCCATCTCCATGATAAGCTCTGCCTCATAGTGGTCGGGTAATTCAAAGTCAATACTAAGACTTGCACTGTATCCCTCAACACCATTATCTACAGTGTATCCAAATCGTGGCGTTAATGATGTGCGTGTTCCGTTTGTTGCTAGTTTACCTTCAGGGTACTTGTAATACCTTACCCTAATCTTTTTAACACTTGTAGGAAAAACTTCTATATCGTCACCTAATACTGCTATAGGACGGCTTTCTGTAGGTACGGAAAGACTACTTTTTAATATGTAGTTTAACTTCTCTTCATCATATACGATGTCAATATTCTTAGAGGTTACCTCACCATACACCAAGTTACTATACAACTTGTCAAACGATGATATATCAGTCTCTAACTCTGTACGCATAGATATAATACGTGCTAAATCATCTGGTTTGCTAAACACATCGTTTGATTGTGTTATAATTAGCTCTTTACTAAAAAAAGATAAATCTTCCTTAATTTGCTTTTTGCTACCCAAAGGTCTTGCCCCTTCAATGTTTCTAAGCCGTGCAACCTTATCCTTACGAGCGTCTACAAATAGACGATTAAATATGTTGAGTTGTGCAACCTGTGCAAAACGATTGAAAGTAGTCGGTGTAATAAACCCACGCTGATCCTTATTAGCCAAGTCCTTTAAAGCAAAATATACCGATTCTACACTTGCCATCGTAGTTGTTTTATTTTCTACAAATATACCAAAAAAGAAGGGGTCACAATTTGCGACCCCCTCAATATCAATTAGTTAGCGTGTTAGTCTATCTTTTCCAACCTACGAACTATATCTTCATATGCAGACGAACCCTTCTCCGTCATGCAAAAACGAGTCATCACGGTAACAGTATCTTGACCTACAGGAGTAGTGACAATCAACCTACCGCTATCCATCCAATACATACCTTCACTTTTGCTTTTTAATATGTTGTAGTCTACCGCTTGTTTTATCGCAGCCATAGTACGCACATACGGATTATCCATCAACTCAATAAAGTTCTTAGGATTGCCCTTAGCCTCTAGCAGTAACTCTCTACGGATTTCGTTGTTACGCTGATTAACATCAATATTCAAGTACATACATATAGGTAGCAACTCGTCAATAGATTTATCACGTACAATACTTACCGCATCAAGCAATAAAAACTCTTGGTCTAGTTCTACAGTAGCCTTACTCTCGGTGTCTATGATTGTGAATACCCTCCCTCCATTAGCCGTATTATCGGGATGTATTGCTAAATAATCTTGAAGGTTAGGCTTTGTTTTAGGCACAGACAATAGTGATTCTTGAAAAACAATATGTGAACGGATACCATTGGAAGACTGCTCATCAACATATATGGAAGGCTCGTTCTCACAATACCTAATCTCACGAACTGTATCTTTTTGAGAGTCGTAGACGGTAATATTATTTTGCCTTAGTTTAAACCAAATACCTCCATTTTTAACAATAGAATATACTTGATTCTTACGACCAACTTCTTCTTCTTTTCTTTTGGGGGTAAAAACTGCTTTAGGAGTTGTAGCAGTTTTTTTAGGGGGTGTAGCGGTAGCAGTACTTGCTCCAGCCACTTTTCGCTTTGTAGCCATTGTATTAAATATTAAATCAAATTAAAAAAAAGGGAAGGGGCAACGCCCCTTACCCTATGTGTTGTATCAATTACTTGATAAGCATGTGACGGTTTGCAGCACGAGTTACCAAACACATCTCAGAACGATAGTTGAACTGAGCAACGTCTTTAGTGTCGTTAGTAGCACCCATGAAAGAACCTGTAATCCAGTGTTCCATCTCACGAGAGTAACCGTTAGTGTTCTTGAAGTTCATCTCCAAAGATGGGTTGCGATCTCCACTTTGTGGGTCAACTACAGTTGACATTGGAATAGCAACACCTTTGAATTCAGAACTACCTAATAATGTTGGGTCATTCAATAACTTCCAATCGTGCTTGTGGAAAGTGTATCCACCACGAGAGAATGATTTGAACCCTAAGCTAATCGCAGTTTCAGCACTGTTATTGAACGCACCGTAAGCGGCAGAACCAGCACCTGTTAAACCACCAGACGCAGCAGCAGTAGACCCTAGTAAGTTAGCTGTAGCTAACATATCGTCCAATTTTAAGTCTTGGTCACGATTTACGTACAATGCGTACTCAGAACCAGCACCTTGCTTGTCAAATTGTTTAACTACAGTGTCTAAGTCAGCCAATGTTTCTATGTAGTCGGCATGATTTATACCACGATTTTGAATAGCAGCAAAGTAACCTTCTGAGCCACTAAGATCGGTAATACCATTAGTGTTTGCTACTTTTTCACCTAACAACATCATCATTTCACGCTTGTCCATGAAACGCTGACGAGTATCTTGCTCACCTTTTACGTACCAACGATAGTCACCATTACCCAAGTTAATCCAACCAATGTTAGTTGCTTGAGAACCTGTTACCTTAAAGATGTCTTTGATAATCATATAAGGGTTTGTACGTTTTACAACGTTGCTTTCCAAGTACTCACTTGGTTGGTCAGTACCTTGTCCGTATAAATTACCAACAACTGGTAAGTCAACTTTAGCAGCGTTGCTTACTGCACCAAAAACACCATCAAGAGACTTGATAGTAATTACAGGATTAGTAGCAGAAGATACAGCAGTAACCAACCCTCTTTCTTCACCGTTGATTAATACTACATCGTTCTCACGAATAATATTTGTTCCATCTGAAGATGTAGTAACAGTAAATGTTACAGAAGCGTTAGCAGTTTGTGCTGCAGCAGTAGTAAGCGTACCTGTTTGCTTTTGATGCAAACGAGTTTCTTCCCAGTACTGTACTTCATCAGCACTACCGCTAGATTTTGTTGCTCCCACCATTTGTAGGAAGCCTGTAATACCTTGATTACCGTACGTCTTTACTAAAGCGTCACGATTATCAGGTTTGTTCACCTCATTGATGTAATCAGAGAGGGATGTGTATTTAGCCGGATCTAACTTCTTAATTGAGCTAGGGCTAAAATCCGAAGGACCAGTTGCACTCATTTCTTTTTATTTTTAAATGCCTTTAATATTCATTACGTTTCCATTACCACCCAACTCTCTAAGTAGTCGCTCCATCTGTGCATCTTGACCACCTTGCTGTGGAGTATTTGACGGAGATTGTGCTTGTACGTTAGACGCATTACTTACAACCTTACGTTGCCCATCACTCAAACCTTGTTGGTAAACACTCTTGACAATTTCGTCTATGTTGTCTACAACTGTTTGATGCATGTTCAACTTGTCAATATTCCACGCTCCATCGCCTTCCACATATTGGTCGAAGAACTCTTCGAGTCGTGAGTTTTTATCAATGAGTTGTTGGCGGTACTCATCACGCAATCCATAATTGAACGATTCGCCATTAGGCAATTTAAATTCAACCGCCTCAAGTGCTGAGGTTTCTTGTTGCATGTTGGTATACCAACTCTCATCAAAAGGACTTTGTATCTCTTCCTGGGCGGTAGTAGTCTCCACTGGTAAAGTGTAGCCTTCACGTAGGGAAGAAATGTCCTGTCGAGCTTTCGTAGCATCAATTTTCAATTGAAGTGTTGAATCCGCAATTTCATCTTCATCAAAGCGCTCTGAATCTAATTTGTATTTACGGTTCATTAAGCGGTCAACCTCTTGTGATGTTAAGTCGGGATAGTCATTCTGAATGGATAGACGCACTGCTGATAAATCATCCATTTCGGAAGGATTTAGCTGTTGGTATCTAAACCAATCTTCAGGAGAACGACCGGTCTTCTCAACGAAATCAAGAATAGGTTTTAACCTCTCATCAATCTGCAATTGTGGCTCTTCTGGCTCTCTATTTACTAGTTCGGATAATTGCTCAATGGTCATGTCATCGTATCCTAGCATTTCGCTTACCATACTAACAGCCATCTCATTAAGCTCTTGCTCCGAGACATCGTAATCTTCATCGTTATTTAAAGAACTTTGCTCTTCCACCTCTTGTTGAGGTTCAGTAGCAGTATTTTCTTGTACAGGCTCTTGTACCTCTTCTTGTACTTCTTGAGGCACTTCTTCTTGTACAGGTTCTTGTACGTTATCTTCTACTGTTTGAGTAGATTCCTCCGTAGGTGTTGCATCAAACGTGCTAGGGTCATCACTAATGTCTATCCCTAACTGTTTTGCAGCGCTTTCTATATCGCTCATAATTAACTGAATTTAAATACGTTACAAATTTAATATAAAAAAACATACAATATTATTTGTTTATATCATGTGAATATTATTACTTGCTTGTATTAATCAACCATTATTATGAAAAAAGTATTATTCATGTTAGCGATGGTCTTGGGGAGTCAAGCAGTCGCACAAAGTGTACCAAGTGTTATCAATGACTTGGATTACAAAAAAGTAGAAATAGCCACCGAAGATGGTGAGTTGTTTGATGCGTTTGTTGTAGAAGATGATTACAATACGCTAAAGAAAAGAATCAACAAACTCCATGTCGTTGAAGTAGATAGAGAAGGATCGCTTCTCTTTGTTGTCCGAGAGGATGACACCTACGAATATGTAAGTAGTAGAGGGTTTAAATTTAAAAGGATAACCATCTACGAAAAATAAAGAGAGGGGCTTTTGCCCCTCTTTTTTATTTAAAAACGTTTTTCAGTTTCCTTATCTTTTTGTGTCTCTCCTTGAGAACGAATACGCCTTGCACGTTCAAAGTCACCTGCCTTTTCTGCTTTCAAAGCCATTTTTTCACGTCTCTCACGCTGTATACGTAAAGCGTTTTCTTCTTTCTCTTTTTTGCTTTTTTCTTTTTTAGCTAAATAATCTGCTGAAGCTTTACTTTTTACCGCTTTACGCTTTTTTCCTGGACCAGCGCCTCCGTCCATATATTTTTTTACAGGTTTCATTTAGATGCCTTTTTTAGTTGATCTTCAAATTTACGATTTTCTTTTAAAAGTATTTTTTGCACATAGTCACGTGTTTCTAGCGGTAGTCCATCCAACCAATCTAAAGACTTGTAGATATCTGCGCCTTGTTTCTTTTGCTGATTGAGGTAATTGGATAAGTTACCACGCCCCCAATTGTACGCTGCAAGAGTCTTTGCTAAACGCACCTTATTCTCTTGATTAGGCTTATTGATAAATGAAGAGTTGTATAAATTTTCCATATACCAACTCTGCACCTTCTTGTTTACCGCAGGATCAAACAAGTTGTCTTCCTTTTTTATTATACCCGCTTTTACAGCATCTGCTTTTACACTCGGCATAATCTGACCTAAACCTTTAGCCCCCGCAGGAGATACTGCTTTAGGATTAAAGGTAGACTCTTTAAAACGTTGTCTTCTTAATATCTCTTGTGATCCTGGTCCTTGCAATGTGTTTGTAGTATCCGAAACACTAGCAGTATTAGGTCTACGAGGAGGGTCGGTAACATTACCCCCCTCTTCGTATGACCGATACTTCTTAACCTTTTTTGCAATATTCTTAGGTTGCGGTACAAATTGTTTACCGCTTTTATCACCCTTTGCTTTTGCTCTATTGGTAGCTGCCCTTTCCGCAGGACTCAAAGCCTTCCATGCTGCATCTGGTAAATAACGCTTCTTACCTTCAGACTTACTTCCGTCTGAGGTTCTCCACTTTTGCCTTGTCCATTGCTTTAATGAACGTTGTGATTTACCTAGTGCCATTAGTTTTTATATCCGCCTCCTTTAGCTTTATACTCACGTGCTAACATCTGTGCTTTACGAGCTGACCATTGTCCTGCATTACCTCCTTTTGTTCCCGCCTTAATTCTTTCAAACAAACGCTTTCTCATTCCTGGTTTTGTATAATTTCCAGCTTCGTTTACTTTGGATTTCTTTGCTTTCATAAGGACTGTTTAAAGGTTTATCTAGCTACCACAAGCTTCGCAATCTTCAGGGTTTTCAATGTTACAGGTTGGTTGTTCTGCTGATTCTAATTCGTTGACGAAATTTGCAAAGCTGTCGCTCATTGGAAAATATTTATAGGTTATTAAAAAAACGAGCTACGAAGTTACGAATATTTGTCCTTCAATCTTTCGTTCTCTTTAGTCAAGAAATCTACCTTCACACGCAATGCGTGAACCTCAGCAGTAAGCTGTAACACTTGGTTACGAAGCTCATCTTTTTCATCTGCGCTTGATGCTAATAACGCTTCAAGATTTCTTACCCTATTTTTCAAGTCATCCCTGTATTGCACCCCATCATTGTTTTCTAGTTCTGCTTTCTTTTCGTCAGCTTTTGATTTCAGCCTAGCCTCTAAGAACTTCCATATACCAGCAGAACCAGCAACAGTAACAACGGTTATTATTATCTGTGTTATGTTATCCATTTCTATACAGCTTTTCTAATATTAGCCTTCGCATACTACCAAAAGAAGCTATAGATAATACAAGCCATCCATAATGTGTAGCTGTAGGCATTCCTATCTGCAATAGATAAACTATAAACGTGGAGGTATACACACCAAATGTTATCATTGATGCTCGTACACGACACTTGATATCCTCTTGACTTACGCAGTACAATTGAAATATACCGCTTGATATGATTATGATTCTTTCAAAATATAGACCCCCAAGCTCAGAACCTATAGCTAAATGCGTAAGCAACACATTTATTAGAGCTAATGTAATCTCTGTAGGTTGAGAATCGCTATGACTCCATATAAGTGATAACTTCTTTATGGACTTTAGAATCATTATCACAGCGCTAACCATAACGGTAATATTAAAATCCACTTCACTTTATTAGCCCAATACGCAGCAGACAGCTTACCTTTGGCAATGTTTTTACGATGACGTGCCTTAAAAGAAGCACGTTTCTTCTTCATGCGATCGGACTCTCCAGTTTTAGGTTTACCAGCAGTACTTGCTCCTTGTTCGCCAAAACGAATAGTTTTGATAACATCTCCAACCTTAGCTACAACGATGTGAGACTTTTTAGGATGGCTAGGAGTGCGTTTAGGTTTATTGAAACCAGATACCCCAGCTCTTGCTAATCTTGAGTCTTTCTTCTTCGCTTTCATGTCACAAAAATAAGCATAATAATTAAGCGTAATATGAGACAGTTTTTACAGCATTAGGCAGTTTATTTTCAAGTTCTGTCTTTATTAAACCTGCTACCGCAGCATATCCATCTTCATTCCAATGTTGATTGTCACTCTGTAAAAATTGAGTATCCATTTTACCATTATCATCAAGGTCTAAGACACTCATCACGTCTATTAACGATACTAAGCTAGAATTTTCTGAATATTCAGCTACGACTTCTTGTTGCCATTGATAGATTCTCTGACCATCACTTACTAGTTCACCTACATTAAACGTTCCGCTAGTATAGTTTTCACCAATAGTAAAAGAGCCTTCTATTATAGTTAAGATACCTTGATTAATATTGTAGTCTAACAACTTCCTTAACTTATCTTTAATCAATTCTTCTGCTTGAGAACCTGTTAAAGGTTCTGCACCTGTATAACCAGAATTCATTTGAAAGCGAGTAATAACACCCCCACTAGTAATAACACAGTCTGGATTCACGCTATACAATCCTGTACTCTTAGGAATTGAAAGGTTTTGATACTCAGTACTAGAAGTTAGTCTACGAGCATTAAAATCAGTCTCGTCTTTAGGGTTGCTATTATTATCTAAATGCAAATCAATTTCCTCTCTAAATAATAACGCATTAATAGTATATGAATAAGCGTCATAGTTATCGTGGTTATACAAGAAGCTCCATTGTGCCTTATTATCTATATTAGGCTCACTACCTTTATCCCCCTGCTCCAATCCACCATAAAACATAGAGGACGGTCCTATCTGAGCTACAACAGAACCTGTAGGATTATTGTCCGTGTACTCTATAGCTTTCTCTCTAGTTATGTCTTCTTCTTTGCTGAACGCTATGCTTCTTATCCTTCCGTCAAAATAAAAACTATCGGAAGCAGTATTGTTTGACCCTGTGAAGAATTGAGTAGCACCTCTAAGTTCAGATGAGTCATTATTAGAATTTACAACAACTCCATTTATAGCATAGAATTGGTCTTCAGAATGGTATTTTATCAACACTCTATCGAACTGACCAAGTCTAAAATAACTCTTTGCATTTACATTGTCTAAAAGCATATTAGTACCGCTGCCTCTAACGATAACCTTGGAGGTCATATCCGAGTCTGCGTAAACCAAAACCCTATTTTCTAATGATGTATCACTAATACTTAATGTTACAAAATTAGTGCTTGACCTAGGTTTATTAAACATAACATCTAAGTACATGTAAGCATTTTCATTAAATAATGAACTTCCCGTTATCAACAGTTTCTCTGGTAGTCTAGCTACGCTTGTCCCCGATCTAGGGATTAAACTACTAGGCTCTAGCCTTTCCTCTAACGTTGCTTCATATATAGATATGGTTTGACCCGTACCGTTCCAAACCTCTGAACCTTCTGAATCTACAAAATATATGGCAAATCTATAGTTTCCAGCAGAAGCTATTGATCCGTTTAAAACTAACCTCTCATACCCTCCAACCTGTAACGCAAACCTTCCAGATGCATTTACCTCATCGCTAACAGTCTTTGTGCGTATATCGTAAGTGACGGAATCTATCTCAACGTTTGAAGCATCTAGCCTCTTTAGCTTGATTTTTGATAGGTCACCTATCCTCTTAAAGTGAACAGCAAAAGCGTAGTTGTCACCTGTGCTAAAATTAATTAAATCAGAATACAATATATATTCACTAGAATTACTTCCTAGCGTTACAATTGATGCATTGTTTTGATTTTCGGGACTTAAAGATGAATAGTTATCGACAGTTAAATTGGATAAATTCCAATCGCTATTATTGAAATTGTTAGAGTCTTGAAGTAGGTTTTCACTACCTGTTTCAATCAACAAAGAAGGACAGCTACCACCATAAGCGTAATCGTATCTAGGTGTATCGTATATTACCGAGTCTCCCCCTGATGCTATATACTCATACACCCCACTACCTATAGATATCATAGGTTTTCTTACTGTTATAGTACCCTGCGCACCGCTAAGAACACCATCTACATTTATAGGGTATGCCCTATATGCAATGGTAGACTCATTATAAGCGAAAGAACACCGGTAAAAACCTTCTGTAGATTCAGAAATTTCCAATCCATATACACCGCTAGTTTTAGAAGTTGTGGCTACTCCTGTTTGTAAGTCAAACGTAGCATACTCTGATCCCCCTGCCGTTGGAGACAAGGAAAGAGTAAGGTATCTAGAACTGCCCTGTTTAGCTTCTATATAGTATCGTCTCTCTCCATCTTCAGTTAACGTTTGCCCTAAGTAGGATAAAGATGATGAAGCGTCTACAGTAGCCTCAGTAGTCCCTGTGATGGTAGCAGTAGATGCTGACCAATTAGAACTTCCGAAGTCATCACTAGATAGTATGTTGTTTTTAGAATATCTAGCTATATAGCCATTAGAGTCTACATATGTGGCGGGAAACCCACAATTTCTCTCTACAGTTAAATCTCCTAATCCGCTATTAGGTTTTATAGCGTATGCCTTGCCGTCTTTCGACATAGCAGGCTTACTATCAAACCACATTGATGAAAAATCTATTTGGCTCATTACAAACTGTATTTAGTGATTAATTCATCTTCTACATCTGATATGTTTGCAGGTGTTGTTAAAAGAGCAACAACGGCTTTATATCTAGAGTTGTTAAAACTAGGCAGGCTACCATAACCTAGCTGAAGTTTTCTCCTTACTCCCATACGCCCACTAGTCTTCACTAAAGAGAAGTCATTGAACAAAGCGTTGTATATGTCCGTTCTATTAGGAGATGTTAAATCTACCTTGTCTATAGAATAGGTCATAGCTGTAAAGTCTGAAGTGTGCGGGTCTAAAGTGCTTCCGTTTTGAGCAGTCAAATGATACTGATTGCTATTGTCAGTCCCTAGAACAACAGCGTTTCCTGTAACCTCAACAACCGACAATATAGTAAAGTTTTGCAAGGCTTCGTATCTGAATTTTGAAATCAACCCATCACCTGTGTTTACTGTTTGATTTTCCACATAACCTAAATACGATCCTGACTTAACTATAAAAGGCATAAGCGTATTATCTGTTTGGTTAAAGTGATTTCCTTCAAGACCTTGGTCGTACCAGGATTGTACTAACACATCACCGCCTAAAGAGAAGTTAACTATAGACTGAGAATCTATATTCCCATTGTCTAGGAAGTATATGTCTTTAGTCTCACCATTAGATGACCTGTACACAGTCATACACGGTCCAAAGTAAGTATTCCTCTCTCGTATTAATGAATATACCGCTAAAGCAGTATCCATATTAGAGATGTTTAAAATACCTGTAACTGTTGATGGAGGTGTTGGGTTTAAATCATCTACTAGAGATTCTAAACATGTTAAGCTACCTATCGAACCACCATCATTAGCGACTCGCTGTGTAATATCTTTAACATATAGGCTATTGTAAGAGATGGCATCAGCACCCGATATATCAATAGAAAACTTAGGAGTAGCTATAGATAAAGTTACAGAAACGCTGTAAGCATCCTGTTGTGATATTCTTATCTGTTCAGCCATACTAAGCAGTTATATCTTCGTTTACTTTAAATATTCCGTATAACCAAGTTTGAGTAAATAGATTAGAAGTTTTCGTTGATTCTAAATCGTATATATAATCTCCCGATGTATTTATATTAGATGAATCAATAGATATCACAAGTTTCCCTGTGGTAGAATCTGCATTCTTAGTGTAGTTTATAGAAGACTTAGCTATTACAACCGAGTCTGAACTATCCCTTACTTCCAATTCAAAAGTGTACCCTGAAAGGTCTATAGCTGCGGCATTATTATCCGTGAGATCAAGAGTTAAAGAAAAAGTATCTCCTTTTCTACATGTAATGTCTAACCGTTGTGCTACGTCTAAATTTATTGATGCCATTGCTATGTGTTTTTACAAAGGTAATGAATCATTAAATGTCCTCTGGCTCTGGTGGATTGCAGTATTCGCTGTCAGGAAACAGCTCACAATACTTAGCAGCATACTCGTCTCGCTGACTTGAGCTACCAAAGCTGTGTACGCCTAATGGTGTAGGAAATACCATAGCACTATCCCATTCTGCGTGTGGCTCACCGTTCCAACATACATCTACTGCATACTTTTCAGACAATACAGGGGCGGTAACTTCATTACCATCCTCATCGTATGTACCTGCTGTTTTAACGATAAAGCCAAGCTTTACTACTGATTGTGTGAGGTTACCTTCCTCATCTCTTAAAAGGTCGATAGCAGTATTAGCTGCTGCTTCGTCTACGAATTCGTACTTTCTTATTATTTTCATTTTATAGGGTTGTTAATGTTGCTAATTTTGAATCCGTTAATCCACTCTCAAAAACTATACATTGATGCACTCTACAACTTGCAGGATTATCAGACTCGTTGAATCTCAAACGAGATAAATCACTGCCTCTTGTGTAACTATGAGTACTTGTGTGTTTTTGGATTCCGTTTAAATATATAGCTTGGTTACCTGTATTATATCTAAAGGCTATCTTATAACGAGTATTAGCCGCTATCGCTGCTATACCTTTCACAAACACCATAGAGCTATTCGCTGAAAGATATACTAATAGGTCAGTAGAATTTGCATTTTTATATATCATTACTCTCTCGTTACCATTCTCACTTTCTAAAGCAATCCAATTATATGCTTCTCCAAGTTCAAATCCCGTATACTCAAAGTCCAAAAAGAATGTTCCTTCATTTTGACTGATTACAGAAGATATATTTGCAGTAGTATTTTCTTCCGCAGACCTCGTTTCACTTGAACCGTAAGTAGGTATGTAGCTTGTTGGGTAAGAGCCTTCTTCTTGCTGCGCTCCCCAAACTAAAATCTCATCAGTATAATCAACAAGGTTCAAATAGAATCTTGCCGTTACAGATGTCGCAGTACCCGTTGCATCTATTCTTTTCCAACCATCAGCAACACTTAAGGAAAAACTTGTTTGGCTATTATTTACATCTCTTAATATAACATTTCCTGTACCCGAAACACGCTTAACATAAATGCTGTTTGTTATGGTAGTTCCGCTTGTTGTAGAACTATTATTTGCTAATTGATTATCAGTACTTGTTCCTTGTATTTTCCAACAAATTGCTGCACCTTCAGGATTTATTTCCGATGTTTGAGTAACAATAATGTCTCTTGTGTTTCCGCTACCTGCCCAATCCGAAGAGCCTATGTATTCCGATTGGCTACATTGATTCGTCCTTTGTGGCTCTAAAAGCAGACTCGGTTCTGTAGCACCACCACTATAATCTAGTCTTGGTGTGTTTTCTAAGATACCTGCTTTAACTGTTGAAGCACCAGTCTCGATGTAATCGGTTGCTGCCAACCCTGCTTCAAGTTGTGCATCTTGGATGTAGATAGAACCGCTTGATTGGGTTACACTCCCATCATCATTTGCTGGGTAAATTCTTACAAGACTTGATGTACTATTAAATACAATAGAACAACGAAACCAGCCATTACCAACACTTTCTATACTTCTGCTTATTAATCCAGCTTGAATAGTACCAACAACACCATTTTCTAAATCAAAATAAGATTGCGCAGTTACAGTTGCGTTTACTCTAATTCTAACCCAATTTAAAGTTCCCTTTTTTACATATACACTATATGTCTGAACACCGCTTTGAGATATTGATTGTTCTATTCTTTGAGAATTAGTTCCACTAACAATGTCCAAAAGCCAAGCATCCGAACTTCCATCATAACCACTTTGTCCACCCGTTAAACTTGTATTTGCTGTAAGCCAAGTAGTATCAAACTGGTTACTCTGAAGTAACAGGTTCTCTCTACCCTTTTCAATGAGTCCTGCGCTATTAATTCTAGTAGCTGATAGGTTACTACCTCTTGTAAAAGTAAAGTCACCAGAACGGTCTATAGGCTTTAGGCTTTCTAATGTACCTTCACTATACCCTTCGGGTTTTAATATTAACGATGCTGCTGCTAATGCACTACTCATACGATAAGCTCTTCTAAGTTTTGTAAATATGTGTCTAGTCTTGCTTCAGCACCATCTTCTAAAGTGTCTACTGCTGCAATGTAGCTAGTTAAGATTTCTTCTTTTAATCCTTCTACTGTAAGTGCGGAACACTGGGCATCGGATAACGCCGTTGGGAAAGTTAAAATTTGGTTTAGTTCTGCTGAAAACGCATCAGTAGCATCTATTTTTATTCTATCCCAAGAATAACTACCAACGATGCCATCTGTGTTAATCGTGTCGTTGTGCTTTGTCCCATTATAGAATAATTCAACAACATCCGATGTAATTCTTAATAACACTTTGTGGCTTGTAGCATAAGGAGATGAATTATTAAAAGTGATATTATTTGCAAAACCACCATTAGAAAATATCTGCAAACTCCTATTTGTAGTTTGAGTCCCTTTAATTCCTAAACTATCTGCTCCGCTAAATGTCAAGAATAATTGACCAAAACTTTCTCTACCCACAACATCATAATTAAAGTCATATAGAATAGTCAAGTCTCCATCACCTAATACTGATTCTAAAGATTGATTATCTGCTAGGTCTCTTGACCTCGTTACACTTCCACCCGAATGATTCGGTATGTACGATGTTGGGTAAGAGCCTTCTTCAATCTGACACCCCCAAATTAGCAAGTCTCCTGTATCTGTTGCATCTATCTTAGGGTAGCGTGTAACGACAGGAGCAGTCTGCGTAACCTCAAAGCGTTGCCACTCGGTAGTGGCAGTACCCGATATTAGGATATAATCTATATTGCCGTAGGTAAAGTCAAAAGTACCCGATTCTACTTTAGCGTAAAAGCTAAACGTGTAGGCTTGTCCTGCTGTAAATTCGGTCGTTCTTACCATCTCGCCTCCTGCGGAAAAGTTAATCTTGGAAGCATTTTGTACCCCCTCAGGACTTACCGCATAATTAGTTGTAAGTGTTCCGTTATTTATACTCCATCCCCCACTACCATAGTACTCACTTTGTGTAAATAGATTAGTCCTACTTGGCTCTAACAACAAACTTCCTGTACCACCTGTATAGTCTATTCTTGGTTCGTCTTCTAACAATCCTGCTTGTACAGTAGATGCACCTGTTTCGATGTAGTCAGTTGCAACAAGACCCTGCTCTAATTGAGCGTCTTGGATGTAGATAGAGCCGCTTGTTCCGCTAAAATCGTTATTACCATCAGCGGGATAAATTCTAAATTGACCTAATGAATCATTAAATGTAATAGAGCATCTGTACCAACCATTACCAACATCTTCAATATTAGCACCTATAAAGTTTTGATGGTTTGAGGTGTTACCGATTGTTCCGTTTGATAAGTTAAAATATGCTTCGGGATAACTTGATGGAGTACCAATTATAAAGAGCCAATCTAAATCATTACTTTTTGCATAAACACTATAAGTAGCTACACCACTTACTGATGCATTTTGATAAATACGACCACTTGCCGCGCTCTTACTTAAAAGCCAAGCATCGTTTGAGCCATCGTAGCCACTTTGTCCACTTGTTACACTTGCGGTTACAGACACCCAAGTAGTATCAAACTGATTGCTTTGTAATAGCAAGTTCTCTCTACCTTTCTCTATCAACCCATTAGCAGCAACCCTCGTTGCAGCAAGGTTACTACCACGAGTAAAAGTAAATTCTCTTGGAACATACTTCCCCGAAGAATCACCTACAGCGTAGCCTAACAGGTTACCGTCTTTCGCTGCCCAATTATCGCCTCCTAGCTCTAGTGATGCGTTACTCATAAGTTGTATAATTTAATGCTGTTGCCATTGCTGCAAACGATTCGTAGCTTGTTCCTGTAAGTATTTCTAAGTCGGTATTGGATAGTGCGGTATTAAAAACAATAACTTGTTTTGCTTTGCCTTGTAACGGGTTAGATAATCCATCTCCATTTGCAAATTGTAAAACATTTAAACCAGTAATAGAAAAAGTATCTGCACTTGTGCCGATTAAACTACCATTAATAAAAAGTTTAGTTTCACCACTTTTGTATCTATATGCAATTTTGTTAAACTCTGTTATATCAGTTAGAGTGGTTGTTATAACAGCAGAAAAAGTACCGCCACTTTTTATGAAAACTCGTATTTGGTTTGAACCGCCTGTGTAATAAGAAAGTTGGATTCTTTCATCAAATGTTCCGTCCGTTAATGTTATTGTTCTTGAGGATTGGTCATCAGTCAAAGCTGCTATTTCAGCATACAAAACACCTTCACTATCATTAAAGGTTGAAGCATCACCCGCACCATTACATAAATCCGCCCCCCTCGTAACGCTACCGCTTCCACTATGGTTAGGTATGTAGGATGTTGCGTAGCTTCCCGCCTCCATTTGTGCCCCGTAGACATAGTGGTATTCATCTCCATTAGATGTGAATTGAGTTTGACCATCACTTTTGTTTATGAAGATTTGAAGTCTACCTCCACCGCCTGATGCGGTATTACCTGCTTCAGTTAATGAACAACGATACCATCCGTTTCCAACATCTTCAATAGATGCAGTTCCTGATACATCAACACTACCTACAACGCCATTCTGTAAATCAAACCACGCTCTTGGAGGATTTGAAGTGCCTGATAATCGTAACCGCAACCAATCTGCATTAGCACCCTTTTTCGCATATACAGAACCTGTTACTGCTCCACTACTAATAGATACATTCATAGCATCTATTTGATGGTTTGCAAATCCAGAAACGCATAACAATTTAGAGGCATTTTGCAATCCTTCAGGAGAGACTTCTTCGTTTTGAGTTACAATAGTTTCTAATTGTGCCCATACGATTGAGTCACCTAAATACTCGCTTTGGGGAATATTATTAGTCCTTTGAGGCTCAAGTAAAAGACTCGGACAACTTGCCCCATTGCTATAGTCAAATCTTGGCTCGTTTTCTAATAGTCCCGCCTTACCCGTACTCGCTCCCGATTCAATGTATTCCGTAGCTACTAATGAAGATTCTAATTGGGCATCTTGGAGAGTAATGACATCGGTTGTTTGAGTGTCAGTTCCATCAGTCACATATAAATACCAATTACCACTTGAACCATTTATAGTAACCGATATTCTCCACCATAGAGAGTTATATGTTTCTACATTAGTATCAATGATAATACTTCCAGATGTATTGTACACCGAACCATCTTCAAGGTTAAATGTTGCATAGCCATTTGACGAGCCAAAGAAATATGGTTTCAAACCTACACCTATCTGCTTTTTTGCATAGATGCTAAATGTTTGCACTCCATTGGTTGTCGTATCATTGTAAAAATCACTAGCACTTTCATTAATTTTAGCAAAAGTCCAAGCACTCGTTCCCCCGTCTTTATCTACTTGTCCGCTTGTCCAAACAGCAGTTCCTTGCCAAATAGCATTATCAAACTGATTGGAGTATTTGAACAAGTTCTCCCTTCCTTTCTCTATCAGTCCGTTGCTATCTACCCTTGTAGCCGTTAGGTTGCTTCCTCTACTGAATGTAAAGTCTCCACCTACAATTACTTCTTTTACTGATACATTGTCTATATCACAACTTATAGAACCGCCATAGAATCGTAGTTTATTAAAACCACCTGCTGTTAACACAATAGACTTCAGCCCATTGCTTGTGTATTGTCCTTTATATGTAGATGTACCTAAGTCAACATTTAATGTACCACTTGAATAATTACTTATTTCAAAAGAAACAAGATAATTTGTACCACCTGTTACAATAGATGTTGATGTTTGCAAGGTATTATTAGTGGCTGAGGCAGTAGCCTTACCACTTGCAATAGACCAACCACTTGAGGCAGTCCAACCTGTTGAACCACCTGAAAAATCACCATTAGTAACCAACTCATTCCCGTATTCGGGAACAGGCTTTATACTATAAGCCTTTCCATCTTTTCCTGCACCACCACTTGGTAAGAATGCTAAACTTGCACTATCGTAAAAACTCATATATTATCTCTTTATACCAATGGTGTTAAATCTGTAATCAAACAACTTGTACTCTCCACACTACCACCATCAGCAGCCACACGAGCTGCAAAAGCATTAGTATATGTCGTTGGTGTATGTGCGTAGTCTGTAATCGTGTAGTACTCGTCAAGGTTTTCAAACAAGCCGTCTCTCTCGGTTTTTGATGCATCGAATCCTAAGAACTCAAACACATCACCGTAAAAGCTACGGGTATCCACTCCAGTGCCTCCTAAATCTTGTATACCAAAAGTACCCGACTGCACCACAGTGCCTATCAAGTTTACATTGTTCTTATACAACCCTAGTCCGTTGGAAGCGTCTCTCTCAATCTCCCAAGCATACAGGTTTGTAAATCCGTCATCTGGTAATGTTAAAGAGGTAGGAGCATTTTCTACAACATAGGTTATAGAATCGTCAGCCAACGCAACACTATCGTTAGAGCTTTGTACTATATATGAATTGCCACTAGCTCTGTAAGACTGCCCTACAAAGAACAAGCTGTATGCGCCTGTTAATGTGTTTAGTGTTTCTGTAGCCCAACCGCTTGAGTCCGTATAGTTACCTCCTGTTTGTGTGTATTGCAAATACCTTGAACCGCTAAACCGCATAGCAGGTAATCCTGTTACAGGGTCTGTAAGCACACTACCATTTAAAACGATTGGAGGTTGTTGTGTAGGTGTAGCCGTAGCGAAGTGTGTTGTTCTCCCTGCTGATCCTGCCAGTTGGTCGTACCATATCTTAACGTAAGCGTCATCCCCTGCCTCGCAAAATAATTCCAATGCGGCAGTATCTAATCCATCTCCACTAAAACCAATATCCTGTTCTGAATTGTCTGAAGACCTACGCACACGGATACAAAGCTTTTGCCCTGTAGAGGGATTAGCAGTTCCATCATCCGTCAAAACCCTTAATGAGTATCCAAACAATCTGTCTTGTCCGAACTCATCAAGAGCAGGGGGTTCAAATGATGCAGCATTATAATTAAATGAAGAGCTTAATCCTAGCATATTACCCTAATGCTCTATAGTAAGCAAGAACTTTCCCAGCACTTAATTCAATACTAGTAAAATCACCGTATATTGTCATACCTTTAGGTATAACTGTCCCATTACTTAAATCATCTCCTGTAGTTGTTAAGATTCCAGATGCGCCTACTGTAATTCCTGATGATATAACCATAATAGCTACAAAATCTCCAGTTGTAGGACTAGCATCAGTACTACTAACAACTTTAAACCCTGCTGCACCAAAACTTTGTTGGTTGAAAGCACTATCTCTAAAAAGTTTTGCCATTTTTTATTTTTTTACAAATTTACTAAATCATTGATTGCCAAATAATTGAGATAACAAGTCCTCACTTTGCTCTTCAGTAAGTTCACCACGCTTTCCTTGTCGTTGTGATACTAGCTTAGACTGCTCCACGGCTTGTTTCTTAATTCTATCGTCTTTAGCTTTTTCTCGCTTATCTTCCGCTTGTTGTTGAAAACCATACTGACGTTCAACGTTAGCATCACGAGTTTGAGATTTTAACTTTTCAAGCTCCATCTTATACCCATACTCTACCTCTAGCAGTTTTGATTTCACTTGAGCTTCGATTTGAGACTTCTGCGCCTCTAGCTGCGCCTCTAGCTGCATCTTTTGGGCTTCTAGTTGTGCCGTTACCTGTGCCGTTTGTTGATTGGCTTGTGCCTGCATCTGAGAGTTTTGCTGTGCTATCTGCTGACGTTGCTTGATGCGTTTCTTTCTACGTACCACGAGCAACCTCTCCGCCTGGTCCACATCTTTCAATCTACGTATAGCCATAGCATCCTCAAGATCCAACTCCCCTTGAGCGATGGACTGTTGGATGTTTTGCTCTAAGTATATCCTATCTTCATCGTTCATGTTAGTTACTACACGAACGCCAAAGTTGTACATAGGCATATCTTTAAACGATGAGAGGATACTCATATTGGTTTCACCTACCGCCTTTTCATAAACCTTATACAATATGGATTCTGGAGAAAGTACCTGTAAGCACTTTACGATATCCTCACATACCCTTTTGTAGAGTATTTGTGATGCGTAGGTGATGTCGTAGATAGCATTATTGGAAGCTGATATAGCTTGTTGTCTAACGCCTACGAGTGAGTCACCTTTAGGTGTTGATCCGTCTACAACCTCATTAAGACCCGTGGTGTCACGAATCATATTTAGATATTGATTGTATAGAGCGATAAGTTCTTGAATGTTTCTAATCCTGTTTCCTATCTCCCTTACTGGTGGGTTTTGGAATCCCCCTTCAGGATTTTTACTACGGTAGTAGAACACCCCCGTTTGTTCGTAGATGTCTTGGATTTCTAGCGGTTGTAGTTCACCGCCACGACCAAGTTGTACGTTCTCCAACCCTTCAATGTCTATGATAAGACCGTCTGGCTTCGCCTTAGCAATAGACTGCTGAAGCTTGAGGTGCGCCAACTGCATCATATCGGCATACTGCTTGATGCTAGAAACCATAGATTTAGGCATCATCCTACGTATGTTTGTAGCAATGACGCTATAAGACATCTTGGTGCGTGTAATATCGTGGACGTTTCTCGGTAGGTTTTTCTTTAAACCATAGTCGAACAAGAACTTCGTCCCTACGACAAACTTCCCTCCGTATACTGTGGCGTGTTCCATCTTATGAGCCTTACGCTCAAAAACACTGTCTGAAGGTATGTTAGGCTCACTCTGCCCCTTGTAGTAAAAACCTACGTTTCCAAACCTAGACTCCTTCTCTTCAAAGTACAGACAGTCGGAAGACATAAACTCAAAGTCCAATACCTCAACGACATACTCGTCATATCCAAATATTGTTTTTTGTAGCGTCTTATCGTAGTTGCTGTTATTGAATTTTGTAGGGTCGTTGGAATATCTAGTGCTTACTTGACGTGCCATCTGCTCGTACTGTTCCTCCTCAAACTGACCACGAGATATACGCTTTAGTTCCTCAATAGTCATACGTTGGATATGTCCCGCATACTTGAGGTCGCTCATCGTAGCGTCCTCCGTTTGTGAGTGTACGAAATATTCAGGATCGACATACTTTGTGGTGATGCCGTAGTTAGGGTCGTTGTCTCTTTTTACTACTGCCATCCCCACGCTTACTAAATCTTCAACACTTCTACGATAAATAGTTTCGGGGAAGTCGTTCCATTGAAGAGTTAGGTTGGTCGCTATCTGTGCAGCTATTTCAGAGGCTACTTTGATATTGGTATCTAAAAATATTTCTGCCTCTTCGGGGCTGTCGGGTAATTTGTCTACGTCTATTCCTGGGTTTAGACCAGCCTCTTTGAGCTTGTTGAAAAACTCTCTGTTCTCAACACCCGCCTGTACCTCCGCTTTCTTACGCTCCTTCTCTGTAAGGGATAATGGGTCTACCGCCTCTAGATTAGGATAAGGCTCACGAGAAAGGATTTTATTTACTACTATCTTTACAAACTTAGGGATTATAGGTACGGGTGACCAGTCTATGTTTAATAAAGTCCCGTCCCCATTGTTTGGGTCTAGAGAGTTTAAAACTTGTTTGTATTTTGATGTATCTTGCGTTCCGTTTGCGTAATCTCTGTTGGTATTAAATTCTTTAAGTCTACGGTTATATAAGGAACTTGTTTCATTTGAAGAACCCCATTGCCCCATTATAGCACGAGCGTATTTTAATCCATAAGATTTCGCAGTCTTCTCTACGAATGATGCTAACGGATCAGGGAAACTTCCGTAGTTTTTTGTACTTGACATATCTAGTATATTGGTAAACCCACAATTATGCAAATATACTAAATACCTGTAAGTAAATTATTTAGAACTCTCTAGCCTTGTATCTACGGAAAAAGACCTTTTCACTTAAATCGGTCTTCTTCACCTCCTTGACAGCCTTTTGTGATGCTAACAATGCTAAACCTGATGATATGGTCATATCAAACTTCGTCCTATCGTCAATATTAAATCCTATCCAATCTTGTAGCGTTCTATTGAAATACATGCGACCGTAGTCACCGGTATCTCCATTCATACCTACATGTTCATGGACGTAAGCCTCAATAGCTTGAGCGTGTGCTTGAATAACATCTTTACTGTTAGAGGGTATACCCTTTGTCTTTACATTGTTTGAAGACCCTGGGGGTGTAAGGTGTTCGGGTCTATTCATAACATACTCGTCATAGCCACGTGCCTCAAAATACCTTACAATGCCGTACTTGTTGTTTTCTATTAGCAGTGGGTATCCATAAAACACCGAAGCCATTAATATATCTTCATAGAAGATACGTGCAAGGGGAGGTCTTTCCGCATATTCCGCTACAAAAATATTGGAGGGGAACTGCATGTTAAACTTGTTGTAGAAGTGACACGCCCCCTTAGAACCCCTTCCATCTACAGTTTTGTCGAGGTCGTAGCTATCCACCCCACCCACGCCAATAAGGGGGTTTCCAGGATGATGCTTTCCGTATTTGGTAACTTTTAGGTTGCGTGATTCTTGTGGGGGTAGCCACGACACCCGCCACTTACCGTTTTTGTCGGGTGACCATACCACCTGTGAATCTTGGATGCCGGCTTTC
>Ga0208785_1000316_pt1 | contig 21522 bp, 42 predicted proteins | sample DEB08_DNA_2_FD_185499 | JGI IMG/M metagenome (GOLD analysis project Ga0208785, IMG submission 185499) | Aqueous microbial communities from the Delaware River and Bay under freshwater to marine salinity gradient to study organic matter... | ecosystem: Environmental > Aquatic > Marine > Coastal ...
AAAAAATGGTAAAAAAATTTATAAAATTCTTAGTGAAAACTAGAATGTTGTATGCTGATCTTAGAGGTCATCATGGTAAAAGATGGAACTATGAACCTAGTGATTGGTATATGGGAAGAAAAAAAAACACAAATAGGAGATAACTATGCCAATGGTAAATGGAAAAAAATATCCTTACACTAAAAAAGGTAAGGCTGCAGCTAAAAAAGTTAAGATGAAAAAAAAGAAAATGAAAAATAAGAAATACTAATGCCACTTACAGAAAAAGGTAAAAAGATGTTAGCTGCTATGAAAAAGCAGTATGGTAAAAAAGCTAAACCAATATTCTATGCTACTATTAGAAAGAAAAAACTAAAAGGTATGGAAAAGAAAAAAAAGAAATAATGAAAAAAGTTAAAAAAGGTTATTATAGAACTAAAGATGGTAGAGTTGTTAAAAAAGGACTTTACTATTATATGAATAAAGCTAAAAAATCTGGTAAGAGCAAACCAGGTAAAGGCACTGTATCTGATAAGGCTTTAAAAAGAGCTAGAAGAACTGCTAGAAGTTAAATTGTTACTAGGTGTAGTTGCTTGTCAACTGGGTATGATGGAGGGGTAAATACTATAGGTATGTCTAAAAATAAGACTTGGGTAAAATCAAAATTAAAAATTATTGATGTTGGTAAATGTAAATATTGCAATAAAGATATGACTAATGAAGATTCTTTTGTACCAATTGGTCAAATTGTTTATGGTAAATACAAATATCAAAATGCTCATTATAATTGCGTTAGACAGAACGATTTAAAACCTAAGTCTAGTTTTAATTGGTAATTAACTTTCCCAAAATTTCATAGCATCTTTAAGATAATTCTCATCTTCATTTCGCCAAAAGTAATGATCGAATTGAGGCTGAATATAGTCCTTAACTACTTTAGGATCTGAGCTTATTCTCATTAAGTTTTGTCTTACCTTACATCTTTGAATAAGATTAGGTATTCTTCTTTCTATATTTTCTTCTTTTAGTTCATCACAATTACCTGCATGGAAGACTTTAAAAGATTCCTCATTAATATAACAAAGATAAACTGGCACTTTAAATACTGACCAATAAAAATCTATTTGCAATAAATGAAAAGCCTCTGGTCTATCTTCTGGTAGTTTGTTGGTTAGCCAAGACCTAGTGCCATCTTTTTTAACCCTACCTCTTTTGGGAAACTTACATTTATCTTCAATAATAAGTTTGTCCCCCTTTAAATCACAATAACCATGAACAGGAATAGTAATACCATCAAACCATCTAAAAGCCTCAATCTCAGGTTTGCAAGTTTCATAACCTGGAATAGATTGATGAGCTGCATGACCATTAGCAATCATCTTAGGTAGAATAGAACAGTAATAATCAAATTCTTCTTGTTGATGTAATTCAGGAACTATCTTATTAAGTTTATCTAATAATGGAACAAACATTAAATATTGTCCTCAAGTTTATCAATTGCATCAGCAAAGGCTTGATTAAACTTTATGGCAATATCTGGTGAACCATTAAAATCATCTAAGAAATAAGATAATGGTTTTTTAAGTAGCTTACTAATTTGTACTAATTTGATTAATGGAATTCTATTTTCAGCAGATTCATACTTGGCTATTTGTTGGTAAGTTGTTTTTAAAGCTGCTGCCAAAGTAACTAAACTAACTTTAACTTGTTTGCCAGTAAATTGATTATATTTTTTTATTCTAGCTTCTTTGATTCGTCTGCCAATCTCAGCATAGAATAATCTTTCTTCGTCAAATATTAATTTGGTTTTGTCTGATATTTTCATGTTCTTTCTTTCTATTTTTAATTTAGAGTATAGTATCCCTAAGAAGTTTTAACAACTTTTGATATATACTTAATTAAGTATATAAAAATATAGCATCTTTGTTTTCGGCTTCTACAATTCTTCTATACAATTGATTGTATTCTTTAAAGTTTTGCAGAGTATGTACGCATTGTCTTCCTCTTTCTCTTGCACCCATAATCTTCTTATGTGCTTTATCCAACTTTGCGTATAGCCTAACATTACTATTACTTAGAGCCATCGTTCTCCTCACCGATTGTTTTTATATTTACCTTAGAAAGTCTGCTATCGGTGATATTTATTTCAGCAGCATCTCCAGGTTTTTTTGATAAATGAGCTTTTTGAGTAGCTTCCTCAATAGTTTCACCATCAAAAATTTCTCTAAAATTAGCCTCAAACTGGAAAATAGATAATTTTTCAACTCTTTTCATTTATACTTACATTTCTACTGTATCCAGCAAAGTCTCTTTTTAGTTCGTTTCTTTCTTCTAATTTCTTAATCAAAGAAGAAACAGAATTTTTACTTTTATATCCCAACTCATTTGCCATTTCTGAAAAAGTCGGACTATAATTGTTCTTTTTAGTGTAATTTTTTATAAATTGCAATAGCCTATCCATTTTAGGAGTCATAGGTCTTTTACTTCTTATCTTGCTCATTAACTACTAGCCTCCTTAATAATTCTGCATAGCCATTAATATCGTCAAAACTATCTTTTTTATAGCTATCTGATTGCATGACTCTCCAAAGTTTTAAAAAAATCATAAAAATACCAAAAAACTTTAATGGTACTTTAACCTCAACATTATTATAAACTGATAAATACTTTTCTAAAATTCCTGCCATGACATAAGAGGTATTATCAAAATGACCATAATCATTTTGTTTTTGGTTTAGCAGTCGTTCTAGTTCAGTAATAAATTTTACATTATCCGACATAGTTTCCTTGTTCATCTTTACACCAATACACTTGTATTCTTTTGTTATTATAAAATATTCCATTACGACCAGGATATGATTGAGCTATCTTCTCTATAACCTGGTCGCATTTTGTCATGGATTCTAAGGGAGCTTTATAAATGAAAGTTTCTCCATTGACAAAAATCATGAATAAATAAAAATATTTAATCAATTAAAATGGAATTTCTTTACTTTGTGGTTTAGCTTGTTTTGGTTTAGGATCATTCTTATATCCTGAAAGAATAGTCCCCTCATCATTTAACCAACCGATTAAACCTTTATGTCCTCCTGCATCAGGATAGTTCATTTCTCCAGTAAATTTATCATCACCTTTAAAAACTACTCCTACTTGAGCAAAGACTCTGACAAATTTTGAATTACCATCTTTTGATACACCTTTAACTCCAAGTATCGTTCCTTTTTTACCATTTTCTAAAATTACATTACCTGAAAAAGCAATTTTAATAGCTAATTCATCATCAGCTTTATAGGGAAATAAAACCCAATCCTTTTGTTTTGCATTACCATTTGTTGACATTTTGTTGTCCTCCATTTTTCTTGATTAGTTGTTGTTGTTGATCGAATAACTTTTCAATTTCTTCATCTTCATTGTTATTCTTTTTCCAATTAGAATAAAGAGCTGTCAACTTTGTTTCAGTTGTTTGCTTTTTAATCTCATCCTTAATTGAAACTGGTTTATTGGTATTTGTATTTTGATTATTTAGAGCATTTACTAATTCTTCAGCACTAGCATATTCAGAACCAGATAAGCCAAAGGCAGCTAAACATCTACCTAATGCCGAACTAGATCCATTTTCTAATGCACTTGTTTTATTAATAAATGATGAGTTTCTAAACTCCTCTGCATGACCTACAGAATAAATAACATCACTAATATATAATTCTACTTTTACAATAACTCTGTCGGCATCATGAAATAATATTTCTTCATTAAATCTTGCCTCTGGAAAATATTGTAATAAATGTTTGTGTCTTTCATTCACTGTAGAATATTTTTTACCTTTAATATTTACAGTTGGAATATTTTTTAAAGCATCCAGACATTGTTGTCTTCGTTCTTTAAATCCACCTGAAGATTTATTTTTTTCTTCTGTTGTTTGTGGTCGTAACTTCATCTTTATTTCCTTCCTTAATTATTTTTTTATTTTCTTTTATTTGGTCAATATCTTTTTGAACCTTTAATTCTAAATAACTTTTATTCTTTGCTATCATGTTTTCTTTCAGTTCATGGTCAGCAATCTTTTTTTTAAGAGTTGTAATTTCATCATCTCTTTCTATAAGTTTTTTAGAATATCTTTTATTATCTTCTTCTAAGTTTCTAACCCTAGTTTGTAACTTAGCCAGTTGCATCATTATTGGATCTGTCATTTTTTTCCCTTCATAACTTCATCTAATGTTAAATTATAAACAATCATGTCTTGAAATGCTTGACCTGCAAAACCTCCAAAAATCATTTTCATATTTGGTTTTAATGCTTTTCTTTGAGCTGCAGTTAAAACTTTATAATCATAATACCATTGATCTATATTTTTATTTAATTGCGATGGTGATAAATGATCTGCTGTAAATGTTTCCCATTCTTTTCCTATTTCTTTCAACATAATTCTTTATTATTAAAAAATACAAATATTGTCAATAAACTGAACATAGATTAGTACAACTTTAGAGGTCATTCATGTCCATTAATTCTTTTATGTCCACTTTATAAACTGCAGGTCTATTAGTATAACCAAAATTAGTTAATCGTTCTGGCATATCATTTATAAATGGAAACCAACCTAATATAGAAAATTCAAAATCGCCTTCATGGATAATCAAAATATATTTTCCTCTTTTCTCTCCAGGTCTAATCAGTAAAAAATTATAATCTTTTTTTTCTTGGGTTCTTATTTCAATATTGTTTTGAAAGTCGGAGTCTGAATATCTTTGTAAATTATCAGTGTAGGAACTATTAAAATATTTGTTTTGAGATTTTGCGTATACTACCTCACCCAAAGCACCTAAAAAAGAATCAGCTATTTGTTTTCTATAGTCGCCTTGATAACCATAAGAAAAACCCTTACCCATTTTAAGATTACCAATAAATCTTTTACTAGCAGTATTAAGAGCTAGTTCTACATCAATAGGTTCTAGTTTAACTTTTATCATATTTTCTCCTTGTAAATATAGTTCTCCAAAACCAAGAACGCATCATTGAAATTACTGTAAAAATAACAGCTATGTGAAAACTCTCCAAGATTGTTGGGTGTAGGTCAAAAAATGGAAATATAAATAATTGAATTAATGTAGATAAGATTAATCCACTACCAACATCAATTACAGTTTCAAATAAGTTTCTCATATCCAATCTATAGTAGGTTTGCCATTGTAATTTACATCATAAATAAACCAACCAAAAGCCATAAGACCACCTGCTAATTTTTGAGTTGATTCTTTTTTAAATGGAACTCTCCTAGTGAATATTAAAACTTTTTCTAATTTATTTTTATTAAATATTAGTTCCCTTCTTTTAACACCTTCTAAATAAGAAATTTTAGAAAGCATAACAACTTTATTTTTTGCCAATTCAAATGCTTTTAATGTAAATTCTGTTGCTAAATTAAATGGTGGATTAGTTACAATATTATCAACTTGTTTATCAGATTCTAAAAAATTAATTCCAGTTTCACCATAACCTCTATCAATTAAATCTGAACTATAAACATTATAATTGTTTTTAATCATTACTTTAGACATAGCACCATTACCACAGGCACACTCCCAGATATTACCTTCAAATTTTTGTCTGTCTAATAAAGCCTGTGTTGCAGATTCTGGTGTTGGGTAAAAATCGTCTTTTTCTCTATCGCCTCTTTCATTATGACCTACATAAGCCAAAGCACTACTTTTTTTCATTTCTTTTTTTCCTTCTCTGATTGATATTAATATTCTTTCTTTCATATTCATTAATCGTCATATCGGTATGATTAACAAACCAACAACTAGCGCAAATATCTTTGCCAGACTCCACAACATCTGCGTTCATTCCACATTTGTAGCAGACTCTAAAATCGCCATAGATGTTTTTTTTATCTTTCATTCTTTCCAATCTTTTTCTATTTGGTAAGTTAATTCCTTATCAAATTTTAATTCTTTTAAAAATGGTTTAATTATATTCCAATCTTCTATACTAGGATAAGAAAAACAATTATCTTTTCTAAACCAATGTTCAATTTTAGTTTTTGGTAGATTAGTTTTTTGAACTAATTCTTTAATTGTAGTTTGTGATTTTAAATAATTAATAAAATCTAATTTATTTGGTAAATTAGGTCTTTCCATAAAAGGTTTATCAAATTCGTTTATCAAGTGAGGATTATTTTTTAAATACTCCATAGCCACATCAGTTGATAAAGTTATTTGAACTCTTTGATTGCTATTTCTATTAACTTTTCCTTTTAATATCTTGGCAGCATAAATCATACTATCTTCATTTATGTCCATTGAGGTTGGTGTTCTATACATTTTCTGCTTCGATAATTGCTTTTCCAAGTTCTCTGGCGATTTGTGGGACAATGGAGTTTCCAAGACTTTTGACTCTGTTGGCTCTATCTTTGTCCAATTCATAGGATACCCCATTAGGAACTCCACAAAGTTCGGATTGAGTTTGCCACCAAGTCCTGTTTTTTGAAGATGAATTACTCCAGGTAGACCTAGTTGTTTTTTCTTTTTCAATCTTTTCAGATGATAATTTTTGTCCGACACATCTACTTTGTACATTCCTGCTTCTGGGGTTGGATACATTTTTTCTATCTTGTTCACTACATCGTTCAGTTTTGCTCCAAACTTCGTTCCAGTTCCAACTCTGGTTACACTCCACCCTTTTGAATTCTGTTGTACTGTTTCTGGTGGTGCTACTACATCCATCTGACAACTTGCCGAAGGTGTTGGAAACATTTTTACTGCTATTGGTAGAGGTGTTCCCCCTTGTTTGTATTTCTTGGTTCTCTCCGATGCCGAATCTTGTGTTGGAGTTGGATACATTACATCCGATAATCCAAACTCTTTTTCTTTGATGCCAAGCACCGATGCCTGAAGCTGGTATAATAAGACATTGGACTTCGAAACCTTCTTTTTCCAAGTCAGTTTGCACCTGTCTGAGTACCATGCCTTGTTGGATGTTAATAAGACCTTCAACATTTTCGCCAATAAAATACTTCGGTTTACATTCTCTGACGACTCTAATAGTTTCATCCCAGAGGTATCTATCGTCATCTGTTCCTTTTCTTTTTCCTGCAACTGAGAATGGTTGGCATGGGAATCCTCCAGTAACAACATCTGCTTTAATTTCTTTTCCATTTATCCTCCTTACATCATCTATAATTGGAATGTTTGACCAATGTTTTTTTAATACCTTTTGACAAAATTGGTCTTTTTCACAAAAGGCAATTGTTTCAAAGTGTCCAGTAGATTCTAAACCTAAACTAAAACCACCAATGCCACTAAATAAATCTAAAACTTTAAGCATAATCAATTCATTATTAGGTAGGTTGTCCACATAATAATTTCTATTATTATAATAGTTTCAAGCATTTCTTATCCTTTCCTTTTAATCTTTTAATCTTATTCCAAGTAACTCCATTGATAGACATAGAGCCTTCAACAATATTTTTAAATGTGATTAATTCTAATTTCTCAATATCAATAACTTTAATTGAGGGTTTTTCTATTTCTTTCATCAATGTTTTGTTTAAGTTCTTTCCTTTTTTTCTGCCAGACTCTTTTAAAATCATCTCTAACAGAATTTTTAATCATTTTGTCTAGGTTGTCTAGCCTTCTTTTATCTTGTCGCCTTGTATAATCAAATATATATGGATAACCAAAATTATTTCTTGTCATAGTCAACCCCCAATAATTTCAATTCAACTTTTAACCATTTGATAGCATTAGACTTATTTTTAAATTGTTCTCTTAACCATGTTATTGGGATTAAGTATTTTCCATCTTGAACATTGGCAAAAGTTTCCCAATATCCATCCCAAGTCTTTTTGACTCCATATTCTTTAATATTCATTGTTTCCTTTCTCTAAGTTTATTTATTATCTTATTAACGAAAAAAATACCCCCATAAACGCAATATAAGGCTATTACAAAGGTAATTAATATAAAAAGCACTATAACACCCCTAAATCTATTATTTGGTCGTTACATATAGAATTTACAAATTTATAATTTTCAATAAAATTAAAAAAATCTAAAAGAGTTTTAAATTCAGTTTGAAAATCATATTTTATTATTGCAATTTTATCTGTTTTTTTGTCCCAAACTTTATATTTAATAAAATATTTCATACTATCCTTTCTTATTTAATTTTAAAAATTGATTAATATTGTTTTTCATTTGAACAAGAACACCACAAAACATATTTCCTTCAATATTTTTAAAGGCTTTTTCATTTTTGATTTGATATTCTAAATTAATCATAAATTGATTAAATTGGTTTTCATATTTATTAATCGCTTTTTGTACTTTATCGGTCATATTATCTTCTCCTTGTAAATTTAATTATTTTTTTAAAGTATCTTTTAGGTAGTTCTACAATCTCAACCTTTGGGATTATGTCCTCATCTATTCTTGATTGGCAATCTCCAAAGTCCATATGGTCAAAAAATTGCTTACCTATATTTTGATTATTTAATATATTGGCAGCTCCTTTATATTCTTTGTTTTTCATATTTTCCCTTCTTTTAGTTTCTGATCTCATCAGTTAGGGAGTAACCCTAAGACACCCCCAAGAATGAGGGTGTTTCGATCTATGCAGTTAAAACTTTGTATTTTTCTACCTTACCTTCCATAATATCTGCTAAACCTTTTTGCCAATTATGTCCGAATTCATCTTTAATTTGCTTAATCCATTCATACGATCTTAGTTCGTTATCAAACCACATCCACTTTTTTTCAGTTCTAAATATATTTTCATCGTAATATTCTAAAATTTGAACTGCTCTGTCATCATTAATAAAAAGATATTTAGTCTGTGGAATATCATCTCTTGAATTTGAATATTCATAAATATCGTACATACCATCAAAATGACCTTCTTTGAATTGGCTTGAATATTCTTTAAGTTCATTAAAAGATTTGTCAGAACCTTTTAAAACTTTAACAGTTACTGAATCTCCTCCAGTATAATTTTTTGAACTTGCTTTTACTTCTAATCCTAAAGACTTCGCTTTTGTTTTTAAAAGTTTTGCTACTTGTGCAGCTGGTGTTAGTTTTTTCATGTTTTTTATTTCCTTTCTTGATTCGTTTAACATACTTTCTTGTATAACCTTTGTACTATATAGTCAAGTATTAAACCTCAAGTTATATAAAAAATATTGTTCCTAGTTTGTTCTTGTTTGATTACTTAAAATTTGGGTATATAGAGAGTCTTGCAAGGAAGGAATAAAAGAACATGGAAAAGTTAAAAAAAGGGTTCGCACAGATCCCAAACCAGTTAATATATGACGATAGGTTATCAAATGAGGCAAAAGTCTTATTTTGCTATATTAAGAGCTTATCAAGTAATTATAGAAACCTAAGAAACTCTAATTTAAGGTCTAAATTAGGTTGTTCTATAAATACATTACAAAATGCCAAAAATGAGCTAGTAAAACATGGCTATTTAGTTATCCACAGGTTATCAAGTGCTAACAGATATAGTTTAAAACTACCTAATGACTACCCAAAAATTAAGCAATCTGACTACTTAAAAATTAAGCAATCAGACTACCCAAAATTTGGGCAGTATTATAAGAGTAATAACAATAATAATAACAACAATAGTAATAAGGGATTTAAAGGGTTTAAAAAATGAATTTAGAAATTTATTATTATAATGGAGAACCTTTGCAATTAAGCTATTTAAACGACTACACCCCCCTGCAAAAACTAGAAATTGTAAATATTTTAAATGAAGACTTTAAAAATGGGAATTTGAGCTGGGATCAAATGCGTTGGATTATATTAAAAGCTAGATATGGCTCCTTTACTTGCCAAAGATTAGTTGATAAACTTATATTTGATGGAAAATTAAAAGTAAATCCTATTACCCTTGATGCTAGAACATTTTATAAAAAGCCTAGTGCTTTTGACTTGTAAATATACAACATATAGTGCTATAATAGCAACAGGTTGAAAACTCCCTCTTTTAGTTGTTTTTACCTATAAAGTTATAACTAGACCTGGTAAGGGTTCTTTCTCTTTCCTTTCTTAAACCTTGCCAGGTCATTTAATGACTTAGAATTATTATAAACTATGCCAAGAAAAAAAAAACTCACAGAAAAACTAGCAGATCAAATACTTGAATTAATTAGTGATGGAAAAACTATAAGGGAAACTTTCCAAATAATAACAAATTATACTTGGCAATCTTTTAGAAAAGAACTTATTAACAATGATGATTTAATGAGTCGTTATATTAAATCAAAAGAGTTAGCTATTGATTTAAAATTATCTGAATTAGAAGACAAAAGAAAAGAATTAGAGGCTAAAATTGAAAATGGTTTTGTTGATCCAAAATCTGCTCAAAACTTAGTTAATCTTTATAAAATTATAACAGCTCATAACCAATGGTCTGCAAGTAAATTAAGTGCAAAAAGATATGGCAAACAGGCAGAAACTATAACTTTAAAAGGTGATAAGGAACAACCATTGTCTATTTCTTGGAGTAAATAAGATTATAAATGATTAAGAAAGTATTTAAAAGCATTGGTTTTGTTGGTTGTTTGGTAAAACTTGCACACATAAAAAGCAGTTGTTATATGTGAGCTGTTGCAAAATTATCACAAAATGAGAACAAAACAGCAACATGGTCGATAACGATTAATTATCAGAAATATTACTATTGATAACCTTTAAGTTATCACTACTAATAATTTAAGGTTTTTTGGTTCTTGGTTGGCAATTTGGGGGGGTTTATTTTAGGGTACACCCATTTTTTTGGTTACCTGCTAAATAAAAATTAATATATGGTATAAACAAATGGACGATAGATTTCTAAAAACAATAATTTTCATTATGAAAGATAAAACCACAAAAAAACCAATTGTGATTACACACTTTCAAGGTTTTCAAAGTAGCGAAGAAGCTGAAGACTTTTCCGAATTCCTTAAAACTCAATTCGTCTTGCCAGACGATTATCCAGATGCTAATACAACCATTCATTAAAACAAAAGAGGGGGGTTTTGTTTTAAAATGAAACAAATTGTAATTCCATACAAGCCAAGAGAAATCCAAAATTTTTTGCATGAAAAATGCGATAAGAACCGATTTAATGTGGTCATTGTCCATCGTAGAGGGGGTAAGACTGTATTTGCCATCAATCACTTAATTAAGGCTGCTCTAACGAACACTAAACCCTATCCTAGATATGCTTTTATCTCTCCATACCGATTGCAGGGTAAATCTACAGCTTGGGACTATCTCAAACAATTCTCTGCTGCCATACCAGGAACAAAATTCAATGAGTCTGAATTGAGGGTAGATTTCTCAGTGAACAATAGTCGTATTCAAATTATTGGAGGTGAGAATAGTGCTGCAATCAGAGGACAGTATTTTGATGGAATAGTTTGCGATGAAACACAAAATCTTTCGCCAGACCTTTTCGATACCATTTTAAGACCAGCTCTTTCCGACAGAATGGGGTTTGCTATATTCATAGGCACACCGATGGGGAGAAACTGGTTTTTTGAACTTCATGAAAGAGCTAAACATCAAAAGGATTGGTTCACTAAAGTATTCAAAGCAAGTGAAACTAAGATTATAGCTCAAGAAGAATTAGATGCTGCTAAATCCACAATGTCGCCAGAGGCTTATGCTCAAGAGTTTGAATGTTCTTTCCAAGCTGGAATATCAGGTTCTTATTATGGTAAGACCATAGAGGAATTAGAAGCTAAAGGTAGAATAGTTAATTTTGATATTGATGAAAATTTAGAGGTTGAAACTTGGTGGGATTTAGGAATGAACGACAGCACAGTAATCACCTTTGCTCAGCGACATGGTGATGAAATTAGAATTATTGATTGCTACGAAAATTCTGGTGAGGGTTTAGAGCATTATATGAATGTCATAGATGATAAGGGGTATAACTATTCTAAGCATATTGCACCCCATGATATAAGGGTTAGAGAGATTGGCACTAATAAATCTAGGTGGGAAACAGCTAAAGAAATGGGACTAGAATTTGACATCGCACCCAAACTTAGTGTAGAAGATGGTATTGAGCAAGTAAGACAAATGTTACCAAAGTGTTACTTCCATAAAAACAATTGCAAAAAGTTGATTGAGGCATTAAAATCATATTGCAAACGATGGGATGAAAAAAATAATTGTTTTAGGAACAAACCCCTCCATAATTGGAGTTCACACTTTTGCGACAGCATAAGGTATGGAGCAGTTACTGAGCCTGTAAAAAGATCAGACTGGTCTAAACCAATTGTAGTTGACACAAATTATATAGTTTAATATGGCAAAAAAAATAATCGAATTATCAGATCCTAAATTACGAAGTTTATTATCAAACCAAATTGAAAATGCTTTAGGGTATTTAGGTGGACAGCTTTCTCAATCCAGAAGAAAATCTTTAGAATATTATTTAGGAGATAAATTAGGAACTGAGATTGATGGTCGATCTCAAGTCGTATCAACTGATGTTGCTGATACAGTAGAAAGTATCTTACCAAATCTTTTAAGAGTATTCACAGCTAGTGATAAAGTAGTTCGTTGCGAACCTGTTACTGGCGAAGATGTTCCTCTTGCCGAACAAGCGACAGCATATTTGAATCATGTCTTCTACAAAGACAATAATGGTTTCCAATTACTTTATAATTTTTTCAAAGATGCTCTAATTGAAAAAAATGGTTTCTTAAAAGTTTATTATGACGAAAGTGAAAAAGTAGAATTTGAAACTTATAAAAATTTATCCAAAGCTGAGAAAGATGCTTTAGAAGATAGTAAAGATGAAATCGAATTTGTTGACGAAGAAGAAATGGAAGATGAGTCTGCCAAAGAAGAATTCGAAAAATTATTAGAACAATACGAAGCTCAAGGAGTAGATGTTAGTAAAGTACCTGTTCCTGATTTTACATTGTACAATTGCAGAATTAAACGAACTAAAAAAAGTGGTAAAGTAAAAATTGAATCAGTTCCCCCTGAAGAATTTTTAATTGATCGAAATGCTAAATCAATTGAAGATGCAGAATTTGTTTCTCATAAAGTTTTAATGTCAAGATCCGATCTAGTAGCGATGGGATATGATGAAGAAGAAGTTGCAAATTTACCTAGATCCGATGAAGATGTTTATAATACTGAGGAGATTGTTCGACAAAGAAATGTTGATGAGTTTCCAGTTGATAATGCAACTGATAAATCTACAGAAAAAATTTTAATTTATGAATCGTATATTAAATATGATTATGATGAAGATGGTATTGCAGAATTAAGAAGAATTGTATCTGCAGGAGATAGTGGTTCTATGGTTTTAGAAAATTCTCCATGCGATAATGTTCCTTTTGTAACTGTAACTCCAATTCCAATGCCACATCGTTTTTATGGCAGATCCATTTCTGAATTAGTTGAAGATATTCAATTGATGAAATCTACTGTGATGAGGCAGTTATTAGATAATATGTATTTGACTAATAATAATAGGGTGGCGATCATGGATGGTATGGTGAATATGGATGATTTATTAACCACTAGACCTGGTGGTGTAGTCAGAACCAAACAACCACCAAACCAAGTGATGCAACCTTTACAAGCACAACCAATTTCACAACAAGCCTTTCCATTATTATCTTACTTAGATTCAGTTAGAGAAGTTAGAACTGGTATTTCTAAACAAGTACAAGGCTTAGATCCAGATACTTTAAGTGCTAAAACAGCAACTGGAGTAAATGCTTTGATGACGCAAACACAAATGCGTTCAGAATTAATTGCTAGAATCTTTGCAGAAACAGGAGTGAAAGATTTATTTAGAAAAATATTTGAGCTGATGGTTAAGTATCAAGACAAAGAAAGAATTATTATGCTCAACAATCAATATATTCCAGTTCGACCTACTGAATGGAAAGATAAATTTAATATTTCTATTGTAGTTGGACTAGGTACTGGTTCTAAAGAGCAACAAATCATGTTACTCAACAACATCCTTGAACGACAACTCCAAGCCTTCCAATTACAAGGGGGTAAAGAGATGCCAATGGTTACATTAAAAAATATGTATAACACTTTATCAAAAATTATTGAGAACGCAGGACTAAAAAATGTGGAAAGTTATTTTGTAAATCCAGATATAGGCAAACAAATGATGCCTCCACCTGCTCCTCCACCACTAACTCCAATTGAAAAAATTGAATTTACTAGAATTGATGCTGAGAATAAGAGAAAAATTGCTGATGTTGAATTACAATACCAAGAATTACAACAAAAAACTCAACAGATGGCTTTAGATTTTGAAGCGAAGATTAAAGAGATGGCATTAAAATACAATACTCAATTAGACACTGCTAAAATTAAAGCAGATGCAGATTTAGACAAGATGATGATGGCAAGTAATAGTAAGATACTTGAACAAGCACAAAAATCTGCTAATATGTTTAGCCAACAGGTACAAGGATTAAATGGAAACCAAAGACCAGGCACTGAGATCGGAAGAAGTCAGCCGATCCCAACAAGCCAAACAGATTTTACAGAATAAAATTTTTAAAGAGGCAATAGATTCTCTAAAAAAACTTTATTCTGAAGCACTGTTAGAAAAAACAGGTGCTAAAGAAAGCGATACCAGAGAAAAACTTTGGATTGCTTATAATGTTGTTGGTAAAGTTGAACAACATCTTCAAACTGTAATTGAAACAGGGAAACTTGCAGAGAAACAGTTAGAAGAATTTAGAAAACAACAACAGCAAACAAAATTTTAACCCATCGGTTAGAATAAATCAAAGCCAAGTCATAAGACAGCTTACTTCATAAGAAGTATTCTGATGACAGCTTAACCAATAGGAGGACTAATGTCTGACTCAAACCCATTGTTGTCAAATGCAACAATACAAGGTGCTGCTAAGCACATTGAAAGTTTAATGGACTCTAAAGGAGTTATCAAACAAACTTCAAAAGAAGCAGAACCAGTTGAACCAAAAGAAGAAGCTGAGGCTAATTCTAAGGTTGAACAAAAAACTGAAACTCAACTAGAGGAAACTTTAGAAGTTGCAGATCAAGAAGAAGACGCATCTATAGATGAAAATGCGATTGAAGAACAAGAAACCGATCTACACCAAGTTATTGTTAATGGTGAAAAGATTGATGTTGACCTTGAAGAATTAAAAGCAGGTTATCAAAAGGATGCCGACTACAGACGAAAAACTGAAGAAATAGCAATCCAAAAAAGAGAGCTAAAGTCTGAAGAAGATCGTTTGAAAAATCAGTATTCCACCAAGATGGATGACTTAAATTCATTAGTGGCGACTTTAAATGCTGAGATTAACAATGATATGAATTCCAAAGAACTTGATAGACTTTGGGATGAAGATCCAACTGAGGCTGCTAGAGTTGATCGTAGAATTCAGAAACGAAAACAAACGATACAACAAGCACAGCAAAAACTGAGAGAACATCAAGAATCTCAGTTCCAGGAAATATTAAGAGAAGAACAAAGAAAACTTCACTTGAAACATCCTGAAATTGCTGATCCTGTAAAGGGTTCTGAAGTGAAATCAAATATTGTGAACTATTTAAGTTCTAAAGGCTTCTCAAATGAGGATGTCGCAAGAATTTATGATTCAAGATATTTTGATGTGATTATGGATGGAATGAATTTTCAAAAAACTAAATCAGTTAAACCTAATTTAGTTTCTAAAAAAGTAAAACCATCTAACTTTGTTAAATCTGGTGTTAAGACTACTAAAGAGGATATGGATAGAAAATCTAGGTTGGATAAACTGAAATCGCTGAAACGATCAGGAAATCCAAAGGATGCAACTGATTTGTTGATGCGTTATTTATAAACCAACAACCAAATAGGAGAAAAAAATGGCTGTTTATAAAACATACGACACAGTTGGCATAAGAGAAGATTTGGCAGATATTATTTATTCAATATCTCCAACTGAAACACCTTTTATGTCTGGAGTTGCTAAAACAAAAGCAACTAATACATCACACCAGTGGCAAACAGATGCTTTAGCAGATGTTGCTGCTAATGCTGCAGTTGAAGGAGCTAACATTTCTTATGGAACTCAGTCTCCAACAACTAAAGAAACTAACTACACTCAAATCTCTACTAAAGCGATTCAAGTATCAGGAACTAATGATGCTGTAACATCTGCTGGTAGAAATAATGAGTTAGCTTACCAAGTAGCTAAAGCTGCGAAAGAGTTAAAAAGAGATATGGAAACTGCTCTTTTATCTAACAATGCTAAAGTTGCTGGTGATGGTTCTACTGCTAGAGAACTTGGTGGAGTCCAAACTTGGATTGAAACCAATGTATCTGCTGGTGCAGGTGGATCAGGTGCTGGTAATGGTGCTGCTAGAACAGATGGTACTCAAAGAGCTTTTACTGAAGATCAGTTAAAAGAAGTATTGAGAAAATGTTACAATGAAGGTGGAAACCCTAACATGATTATGGTTGGTGCTTTCAATAAACAAAAACTATCTGGCTTTACTGGTGGTTCAACTAGATTTGACCAAGCAGAAGACAGAAGATTAGTTACATCTATTGATGTGTACGAATCAGACTTTGGAACATTACAAGTTGCTCCAAACAGATTCATCAGAGGTGCTAACGCAACTCCTGCTAAAGTTGGTCAAGATGCTCTAGTATTAGAGATGGACTACTGGGCAGTTTCTTTCTTGAGAGATTTTGCTCTACAAACTCCAGCTCAGACTGCAGACGCAGATCAGAGATTTATGGTAGCTGAGTACACTCTTGAATCAAGAAACGAAAAAGCTAGTGGTGCTGTTTTTGATTTAACAACATCATAATAAATAATTTGTGGTGGGGGAGAAATCCCCCATCATATTTAATCAACAATTTTGTTTGGTCTTTGAAGATTATTTAAAGTCGGAACGAAGCAAATAAAAAGGATAAAAATGAGAACACTTAACGATTATTTTATAACTGCTGAGATTGAAGATATTTCTACAGCTTCATCAACTTTTGTTGCGATCCCTGATGGCGGAAAAGTAGTTAAAATTTTAACTGCTTTACAAGGTGCTATTTCAGGTGCTAATGCAGCTATTACTTTTGAAGTTGGTGGTACTGCTATGACTAATTCTGCTATTACTGTTGCACACACAAGTTCTGCTGCAGGTGATGTAGATTCATCTGAGCCAAGTGCTGCTAATAGAGTTGAAGAAGGTGGAACTATCGAAATGATTACAGATGGTGGTTCAACTGGAACTGCAAAACTTCTTGTTACTTTTGTTATAAGAAGATAATATTAATAAGGGGGATCTTGCCTAGCGGTATTTCCCCCTACCTAATTTAAGGAGAATGTAATGGCTATGAATTATGCTTTAAGACCTGGAACAACACAAAAATTATCTCCATCTGGTTCTTCAGTTGCATCAACTGCATTTGGTTCACAAACTGAATATGTAAGAGTTGCTGCTGATGCTGATGTGCATATTGTTTTTGGTGGTTCACCAACTGCAACTGCAAATGATATTTTTGTACCAGTTGACCAACCAGAACTTTTTAAAGTTTCGCCTGGTGAAAAAATTGCAGTTATTGGTACTGCAAATGTTTCAGTTACTGAAATGTCTAGCTAGGAATGGCTAAACAAAAGTTTGTTCACTATGTTCCAAGACCGAAGCCACCTAAAAGACCAGGTGTGCATAAGAAACGAAAAAACAAAAGTGAAAAACGACAGAAGAAACAAACCAGATATAGAGGTCAAGGAAAATGAAAAAAGATATTGAAATAGATGGTTTAAAAAAAACTACCTACATGAAAGATGACATGGATGGTAAAATTGTAACCAAAGAAGAAATCAATATTACTCCTCACTTGCAACACAATAAAAGATTATTAAACCTTAATGATGGGTATAATAAATCTAGGGATATGAAAAGAGTAGCAAGTATTCCAACTATTGCTTTGCAAGTTTGGGCAAAAGAATATAATGGTACTAATAACTGGTTTGGTTTGCCAAAAGAAACACAAAAAAAAATATTACAAAAAAAACTAAATAGTAGTGAGTTTAGATACTTTAGAACTGCAGAAGGTAAAATATAATGGCACTAAATACTTATTCAGCTTTAAAAACTTCAATTGCAAATTGGTTAAACCGATCTGATTTAACTTCAGAAATTTCTGGAGATTTTATTGTACTTACAGAAAAAGACTTTAATTCTAAATTAAGAATTAGAAAAATGATAACTCAGACTACAATTACTGTAGATGCTGAAACAGAATCTTTACCATCAGGATTTTTACAAGTAAGAGATTTTTATATTTTAAATGGTGGAACTAAATACGCATTAAATTATATTACTCCAGCACAAATGGATCAGATTAAAGGAGGTTCTATGACTGGACAACCTTCTTCTTATACAATTTTAGGAGATACTTTTAGATTTGCACCAAGTCCTGCTAGTGCATACACAGCTTATTTAAATTATTACAAAGAGTTTGATCCTTTATCAGATTCAAATACTTCAAATTATATTTTAGCAAATCACCCTGCAATTTATTTATATGGTTCATTATATCATGCTGCTAATTTCTTAGGTGGTATTGAACCGAATCAAACAGGTCAGTGGGAAAAAATGTATCAAACTGCTTTAGAACGATTAGAACGAAATGATAGAGAAGATCAGTATGGCAACGCACCTTTACAACAACGATCTGATGTAACAGTTGCATCCCCATTTAGTGATAGCTCAAGAATTTCTGTAACTAATAATACTTAGGAAATTAAATGCAAATACCTTTTGGAGAATGGCTACCAGATCAACCTGAGCATCTTAATCCAGGTGCAAATATTGCGAACAATGTTTATTTTGCAACTCAATCTTATAAACGATTTCCTTCTTTAGTTAATTATTCCACTAATAATATTTCAACAGACAGCAGAGGTGCAGGTTCATTTAGAGATAATACTAATACTGTTTATAACTTTGTTGCAAATAATACTGACATCTATGAATTAGATGGTGGAACTTTTACTTCAAGAAAATCTGGTTTAACTGGTGGTAACACAGATTTTTGGACTTTTACTCAATTCGGTAATTATGTTATTGCAAGTAATGGTGTAGATGCACCTCAATATTATTTAATGGGAACATCTACTAACTTTGCAAATATGTCTAGTATTGTAACCAGTGGTACATTACCAACATTTAGAGTATCAGGTGTTATAAGAGATTTCTTAGTTACTGGAAATCATAGTAACGCATCTAATAGAATTCAATGGTCAGGTATTAATGATATTGCTACTTGGGCAAGTGGTAGCAAACAATCTGACTTGCAAGACTTACCTGGTTCTGGTGGACAAATCGTACATATAACTTCTGGAGAGATTGGTTATGTCTTTAGACAAAATCAAATAGTTCGATTAGACTATGTTGGAGGTGCAACAGTATTTAGATTATCAGTTATCTCACCAAACAGAGGAGCTGTATATGGAAGAACAGTTTGCCAAGATAATCGTAGAGTATTCTTTTATGCAGACGATGGATTTTTTGAAATTAATGGCGACCAAGTAATTCCAATCGGTGCAGAAAAAGTAAATCGTTATTTTGATACAGATTTAAACAAAGCCTTTTCTGATAGAATATGTGCTGCAGTTGATCCTTTTAATCAATTAGCTTTATGGTTATATCCATCTGCATCAGATACTGCGAATACAACTGGTATTTGTGATAAGATTTTAATTTATAATTATGCAACACAAAAATGGTCAACTGCAACAGCTAATGCTAGTACCATATTCTCACAATTCGTTGGTGCTTATACTGTAGAGTTAATGGATATTATTTCAGAAAACTTAGAAAATATTAATATTGCTTTAGATACTGACTTTTGGAATGGTGGACAATTATTATTAGGTGCTATAGATAGTGATTATAAAGCTGCTATTTTTTCTGGAACTGCAAATGAAGGTGAGATAGAAACTAGAGAATTAGAGTTGTTTCCAGGACTAAGATCGAATATAATTGGTATAAGACCGATAGTGGATGCAACAGCTACAGTTACTATTAAAACTAGAGATCGTTTAGCTGATGCTGTAACTGAGTCTAGTTCAGTGAGCATGAACTCAACAGGAATTAACCCAGTCAGACAATCTGGCAGATATATTAAGGTAAATGTTAAAATACCTAGTGGAGGTGTTTGGAAAGATGCTCAAGGAATTGATCTAATTGCATCAAGAGGAGGGTTGCGATGACCGATAAAACTGATATAGATAATGTTAGATACAGTTTTGAAACTCAAGAGTTTTTCCAAAGACAAATTGAGGAAGCTATCAACGCATTGATAAATGAAAAAAACCAAGAGAACAATAAAGCATTTGCTTGGTTTATAGGAGATTAAAATGGCAGGTATAAAAGATTATTCAACAACACAAGCTAACAATACAGACTTAAATGGTATTTCAGTAGCAGAAGGGATGCTACCATCCAATCTAAACAATGCCATTAGAGCATTGATGAAAAATACTAGAGATTGGTATAATGATTCTCAATGGGTAGAGTATGGTGATGGTAGTGGTGCTTATACTGCAACTTACGCATCAGCTACTTCTTTTACAATTGCTGGTGTTGATGTAACTTCTTTTTATCATGCTGACAGAAGAATTAAAATTGTAGCTCCAACTCCAGGAACTATTTATGGAACTATAAGTTCATCATCTTTTTCAACAGACACTACAATTAATATAACTTGGGATTCAGGAAATTTATCTAACGAAGCAATTACTAATGTATATGTTGGTGCAATATCTAAAACAAATACATCTATTCCTGGTGGAGTTATTGGTACAACTCAATTAGCAGATGGATCAGTTACTACTGCTAAACTTGGAGCAGATGCAGTTAATGGTTCTAAAATTGCAGATGATAGTATTGATAGTGAACATTATGTAGATGGTTCTATAGACACAGCTCATATTGCAGACTCACAAATTACAGTTGCTAAGATGGCAGCAAACTCAGTTGATTCAGATCAATATGTAGATGGATCTATAGATACAGTACACATAGCTGATTCTCAAATTACTAATGCTAAAATGGCTGCTAATTCTGTAGACTCAGATCAGTATGTTGATGGCAGTATAGATACAGCTCACATTGGAGATAGCCAAGTAACAACTGCTAAGATTGCAGATTCAAATATTACTTCAGCAAAAATTTTAGATGGTACTATTGTTAATGCAGATATTAATACTAGTGCTGCTATTGATGCTACTAAAATTCATGATGGTACAATTTCAAATACAGAATTTGGTTATCTAAATAATGTTTCATCAAATATTCAAACTCAATTAGATGCTAAACTTGTTAAAGCAAATAACTTATCAGATTTAACTTCAGCTAGTACAGCTAGAACTAATTTAGGTTTAGGAACAATTGCAACTCAAAATGCAAACAATGTTTCTATATCTGGTGGTTCAGTTACAGGTCTTGGAGATCCTTCTGTTTCATCTGAAGCTGCTACTAAAAATTATGTAGACCAAGCTGTTGCAGGACTAAGAACTAGAATTATTGC
>Ga0208785_1000320_pt1 | contig 21407 bp, 24 predicted proteins | sample DEB08_DNA_2_FD_185499 | JGI IMG/M metagenome (GOLD analysis project Ga0208785, IMG submission 185499) | Aqueous microbial communities from the Delaware River and Bay under freshwater to marine salinity gradient to study organic matter... | ecosystem: Environmental > Aquatic > Marine > Coastal ...
AAGAAAATGAAAGAAAGATTACAATCTTCTGGTACAGATATAATTATAAAAGAGATTCCTAATGCAGACCATTGGCTACCATTAACACATAAGGAGAGTGTATTAAGTGAAATATACAATTTCTGACTTTTGTCCTATAATATATATTATGTTGCGTTATGTATAAGCAAGTATTACATGATCATTTAGATGGTGGTTTAAGGCCTTCTACTGCTAAAGAACTAGCAAAACGTATTAACTATAAACCTATCAATGATATTGATGATGTAGCAAATTTTTTTGACAGATCCTCTTCAACTTCTCTAGAGGATTATTTAGAAGCCTTTACTCATACTATTGCATTAATGCAAACTTATAGTAGTTTAGAACAAATAGCATATGAAGCAGCTGTTGATATGTATAAAAATAATATTGATTTTTATGAATCAAGATATGCTCCTTTCTACTCAGTAAATCATGACTTATCCCCTAAAGACGTCCTAAAAGCGATTAATTCGGGCTTTAAACAGGCTGAAAACGAATTTGGTATAGTTTCTGGCTTAATTCTCTGTGGTATGCGTCATGATCCAGATAACGTTAAAGCTGTTGCTGAATTAGCTATAGAATACAAAAATTTAATTATTGGTTTTGATATTGCAGGCCCTGAATTAAATTATTTACCTTCAATGTATAAAGATTGTTTTTTAAAAGTTAAAAATGAAGGAATTAATATAACAATACATGCAGGTGAAGGTGACGGTGTACATTCAATTCAAGAAGCTCTTGATAACGGAGCAAAAAGAATAGGGCACGGTGTGAGAATTATAGAAGATATTAGTGATGATAATGAATTAGGTCCTACTGCAAATCATATATTGCAAAATAATATACCATTGGAAGTGTGTATTACCTCTAATTTGCATACGAATATGTATAAAAACCCTCAAGATCACCCAATATCAAGATTGCATAATTTAGGATTTAATATATCACTAAACACAGATAATAGATTAATGAGTAATACAAGTATTGATAATGAATTGAATGTAGCTAAAGCAGCAGGAATTGAAAACCCTACTTCCCTACTTAAATACTCAGCTAGCGATAGCTTTCTTAATTAGCACTTCATTATCATTATTAAGAAAGTTATAAAATTGAGATTCATTTATTAATTTAAAATTTCTGTTTGGATATAATTTTTTAGCTAATTTCAATTTCTTTTGTTTTTTTGTAATTAAATTTTGATTCATGGTTGTTATTTCAACATAAACATCTAGTTCAGGTAAGTAAAAATCTGGTGTAAACATCATTTTAATAGCACCACTTCCCCACTTTAAAGGAAAGCTAGTAGGTTCATATATCCATTGGATGTTAAATAAATCTAAATGTTCAGAAAATAATTTTTCAGAATAGTGAGCAAAGTTCATCTATTTTGTACAGAAATTTTTTCTGGGAATAAAGAAAATATTTCTGCTTCCGTTTCAGTGTGAACTGGCCCTAATGAAATACCAAAAACTGCCTGACCTTTTTTAAGTAAATCGATCATTTGGTCATTTTCTGTTAATACATAAATTGATGATCCATCAGAAAATAATGATACATCTGTAATGTTTTTCTTTTTACCAAGTAATTGCGAAACATTTTCTAAAGCTACTCTAATTTTTTGTAAACTTATACCTGCATCACGCAACTTATTAACAAGTTTTACTAAGACAATATCATTAAAAGAATACAGTCTATGAAATCCAGAGCCTTTTATATTTCTAATAGATGCATTAATAAGACCTGTCGATGTCCAATGATCTAATTGTCTATAAGATATACCAGTTATTTTACAAACTTCTGGTCCTGTGTAACCCTGTTGCATAGTTTTAATCTACTAGATTAAATCAGTTATTCAAGGATTTAGACAAAATCATCAGGTGAAATATCTTCAATAAATTCAATAAATTCCTTAATTTCCTTATTATTATCCTCAATTAATATGATTGAATTTTGATTAAATAAGTCAGGGTTAACAGTGATCTTAGAGCTTGATCTAATAGCTAATGCTATTGCATCACTAGGTCTTGAGGACAGAGTAACACTACCTTCGATTGTGTTCAAAGTAATCTCTGCAAAATATGTTTTATCTTTAATGTCTGTAATGCAAACTTCTGATATAGAGGCATTTAAAGATTCAATAATATCGATAAGCAAGTCATGTGTTTGGGGTCTTGGATGGACGTATCCTTCTTGTGCATAGGCAATCGAAACAGCCTCGATGGTTCCTATCCAGATAGGAAGAAATCTAGAGGTTTCTGGTTCATGTAAGAGCATGATAGGTGTTTCAGAATCTTCTTCTAGTCGTATTCCTGACACTTCAACTATTACATTATTGTTCATAAAAAAAAGATTAATATTTATATTATTTATTTCTAGTTAGAAGAGAGTAATTTAGATATTACATTTGACATTAAAAAATTGTATTTAATACTATTTTCTGATTTAAATAAATTAATTTTTATAGACTCATCATCAAAATTATTTGCAAATGATAATTCTGATCTATTAATAGTTTTAAGATGTACTTTTGTTGAAATATTAATATTTCCAAATTTAACAATATCGTAATTATATGAATGGAATGTAAAGCCATAAGAATTTATATTCTTGTAAACATATTCAGATTTACTTAACAACAAATAATCTTGAAAATTTGCTAAGGATTCGTTATAAAGAAATAAAGTATCTTCAAAATGATTTTTTTTATTGTCATCAACTAATGACCTATTAACAATTGTTATAATATTTCTATTGTTCTCCTGGTTATAGCCAATAAATGTTAAACCAGCTTTAGATGTCCATCCTGTCTTTAACCCTTGAAAACCATTTTTTATTATTAAATTTGTATTTTCATATTTTTTGACTTCACTATTTTGCTCATAATAAAATTTAGATTTATTTGTAATATCAATAAGTTTTGTATTTCTTAAAATATATTCAGACAGAAGAAGTAGGTCGTAAATTGTTGTGTAATGATTTTCTTGATCAAGTCCATCAGGATTTTGAAAGTTAGTGTTAATCATATTTAATTTTTTTGCTCTTGTATTCATTAATTTAACAAATTCTTCAACGGAATTAGATACGTGCATTGCTGTTGCATATGCGGAATCATTAGCAGAATAAACTAGTAAGAATTCAAGTAATTGCTCAACAGATACTTTTTCTCCTGTGGTTAAATAAGCAACTTTACCTTCAAAATTGTATGAATCAGGATATTTTATAGATACTAATTCATTCAATTCATTATTCTCATATAGAATTAATGCTGTCATTAATTTAGTTATAGATGCTGGCGATATTGGCTCGTTTATATTTTTTTTATACAATATTGTTTTTTTGTCTAAATCATAAGATAAATAAAACTCAGTAGTTAATACTTCTTCATCAAGTTCATATGCATATGAATTTGTAGTTGTAAATATAAAAACAATGAAAATTAAGAAATATCTTTTAATAAATAACCCCTAATAAGATTGGTATAGTTTTCAATTATTAAAGAATGTTCATCTTCTTTACCATCTGGCAATAAACTTTTAATAAACTCAATAAAATCTGTCGAACGTTCATTTATAGATTTCAAAACAGAAAAATTTTTAGGTTCTAAGCCTAAAGAGTAAAAGTAGGACCAAGCTTTCATTCTAATTAAATCTTCATTGTTATAAATTTCTTTATGCAATTCAAATCCGAAAAATATTAATTCTTCAAACTGTGTGTTAGATAATCCTGATTGCTTAAGCATATCCCTAATGGAGTAGTTATCAATTTTTATAGTTTTAGTTTTAGTATTTTTTAGCAATGATGGATTATTTTTGATTGCTTTTAAACTAAAGAATTCTTTCTCTTGTAAATCTATAATTTTTGAAATTTTTTCAATGTCTTTGCTTGTAAATTTTCTTGTACCACCTGAAGACCTTTTAATATTAATTAAACCCTCTTTTTCTAAAAACCTTATTCTTGATATTGAAGCAGATGGATATTTTATTTGTAAAGCTTTAACAGCTTCACCAATATTCACTTCATTACCTCTGTAAGAAGTAGCAAATATTTGCCTATTTGTATTTTGTCACCGGATTTCAGTTTGGAATCACTTTTAATTACATTATTTATATAAATACCATTAGTAGAGTTATTATCTTTAATTTTTATACTTTCTTTACTAACTGAAAGCAAGGCATGATTTCTTGATACAGTAATGTCGTCTAATATAATATTGTTTTCCGACGATCTTCCAATTTTGTACTCTTTATTACTTAATTTCCAAGAAGAAGACATTAACTCATTATTTAATAAAGAAAGAATAAATAAAGGCTCCTCAGCAGAATTGCTTGAAGAATCTAAAGGTATTGTTTCGTTATCCACTCTTATATATTAAGTTGTACAAATATTCAATTGCAACATAAAAGTAAAAAATAATAACAACTACTGCAAACTGCTCTAAAAATGGAACAGGTATTGATGTATTTAGTACAAATACACATATTAAAACAAATAATGCAACCGTTCCAAACTTTCCTTTTTTAGAAACACTAATTTTTAAACCAGTAATTAAAACGTATATTGAACCAATAAGAACTAATAATTCTCTAATTAATACAGCATAAATAAGGTTTAGTGGAATCAGAGGTGATAACCATATTAATAAAATTATAAAGACTATCCTATCGGTCAATGGGTCAAGTATTATCCCTAATTTAGAAACTAGGTTATATCTTCGTGCAACAATACCATCTATAGAATCAGAAAGACCGATCAATGCAATAATTACTATGAGGATAAATGGATTAAAATTGTTTGGCGTATAATTGTAGAAGAGAAATAATGCTGAAAAAAATCTTAATAAGGTGATTAAATTAGGTAATAGAAAAATATCCTTTAGGATCAAAGAATACCTTTTATATCGTGGGTAGCAACAAAATGATTATCTTTTACTTCTACCATAGGATCATTGTTTGAATTATTTTTAATAATTGAATCTAATTCTGTAAAATCTAATTCGTATCTTTCTCTTTTGTAGGAAGGGTCAGGTATTGGTATAGAAGATATAAGACGTTTGGTGTAAGGATGTATTGGATTGCTTAATAATTCTTCTGTTTCTGCAATTTCTACTATTTTACCATTAAACATTACTGCTATTCTGTCACACATATATCTTGCAACAGCCAAGTCATGAGTTATATAAAGATATGACACTTCTAAATCCTTAGCGAGATTAAGCATTAAATCCATGATGGATATACGTATTGATACGTCCAACATTGAGGTGGGTTCATCACATACAACAAATTTAGGTTTCATAATCAAAGTTCTAGCAATAGATACTCTTTGTCTTTGCCCTCCAGATAGTTCGTGTGGGTATCTAGGCATATAATTTTCAGGTGGAGTTAAGCCTACAGTTTTAAGTATCTCATAAACAGCCTCTTCCCTATCTTTCAGATCACCAATATTGTGAATATTTAAAGGTTCTAAAATTATATCTTTAATATTCCATCTTGGATTTAACGATTCATAGGGATCTTGAAATATCATTTGTATGTTTCTTCTAAATTTCTTTAATTCATCTCCTTCAAGTTCGTCAATACTTTGCATTGATGAAGTTTCTTCATTGTAAAAATTAACATTTCCATTAGTTTTTGGATCTAACAAACTTAAAGCTCTAGCTGTAGTTGTTTTACCGCAACCACTTTGACCCACTAATCCTAAACTTGAACCAAATGGTATATCAAAACTTATACCATCAACTGCTTTTACAATTGATTTATTTCTTGAAAATAGTCCTCCTGATACTTCAAAATACTTTTCAAGGTCTCTTACTTCTATTAAATTATTTTTCATTATGATTTACCTGCACTACATATATCTACATAGTGATCTGTTCCAATTTCTACAAGTTCCATATCAAGAGATGGATTACATGAATCTTCTTTGTAAGGACACCTTGGAGCAAAAGAACAGCCTGATTCTTTATTAATTAAACTTGGTGGCTCTCCTTCTAATGACTTTAATTTTACTTTATCACCAACGACTGAAGGTGTTGACTCTAGTAATGACTTTGTATACGAATGTCTTGGATTAGCAAAAATTTCTTTTGTTGGTCCTCGTTCAACTATTCTACCAGCATACATAACAGCCATATTGTCTGTCATCTCTGCTATGACAGCAATATCATGAGAAATATAAATAAGACTTAGCCCAAGAACTTCCTGTACTTTTCTAATTTCATTAAGTATTTGATCTTGAATAACTACATCTAAAGCTGTAGTTGGTTCATCAGCTATGATTAATTTTGGATCGCAAGACAATGCTAAAGCGATAACAGCTCTTTGCTTCATTCCACCAGATAATTCATGTGGAAATCTGTCAATAACTGCAGAGTCTAAACCTACAATTTTAAACAATTCCAAAATCTTTGTTGTGTTTTCTTCTTTTGTTTTATTTGGATAATGTTCTCTCATAGCTTCTCTTATTTGTTCGCCAATTTTTACAACTGGATTCCAAGAATTCATAGCTCCTTGAAAAACTATGCTAATTCCACTCCAACGAACTTCTCTTAATTGAGATTCACTTAGGCCTACAATATTTCTTCCATCAAATATGATTTCTCCATTTGTAATCTTTCCGTTATCAGCTTGCAATTGTAATAAAGACATAGCAACAGATGTTTTTCCGCATCCCGACTCTCCAACTATTCCAAATGATTCACCTTCTTTTACGGTAAAAGATACGTCCTTGACTGCTTCAACTTCACCGTCAATAGTTTTGTAACTCATATTTAAATTTTTAACTTCTAAAATATTCATTTACCTATCTCTCAATCTTGGATTAAATACTTCATCTAATCCTCTACCAACTAAGTAAAATCCACCTGTTAAAAAGGTAACAGATAATCCAGCTGGGAGAATAAGCCACCAGAATTTCATTCCGGAAAATATAAAACCTTCAACTTGAGCTAAATAAATCATTAAACCCCAACTCATATCAATATTTAAAAGACCTAGGAATGAGAGCACAGACTCTGATGCGATAGCACCAGTAACGCTGAAAACCATAAATAATAATGCTAACGGAGCTACATTGGGTAATACATGAGAAAACAATATGTTCATTCTGGAACCTCCAGTTACTCTAGCAGAATCTACAAAAGGTTTAACCTTAACTTGTAAAGCTTGTGATTTTATAGTTATAACAGAGCCACCTAGTCCTCCAATAGTGCCTAGAACAACAGCTAGATGCCAGACTTGTAATTCTGCAAATGCTGAAATTATAAATAATAAAGGCAGTGTTGGGAGCATTAATATCAAATCTGATTGTCTCATCAAATAAGCATCAATTTTACCTCCAAAAAAAGCTGCAATTGTTCCAAGAATTGTTGATATCCCTACCCCTAAAGTAGCACTTAACAAGCCTAAAACAAAAGCAACTTGACTACCTTCCATTATCTGAGAAAATACATCTCTACCAAGTGAATCTGTACCAAGAATATGTTTACTGGAAGGTGGAGCTGGTTGAAGATTTTGGATTATAGTCTCCCCCACTTGAGCATCTGAATAAAACAACGTTTTAATATTTACCTCAGTTCTACCAGGACAATCTGATCTATTCTCATACTTTTCAGTAGGATATTCTTTTGGACATTCAACAACTAAAAACTCTTGAAACTGTTCGGAATAACCAACTACTGGATCATAAACTCCTTCATTCCAAATTCCAGTTATAAAAAGAATAGGTTGAAGTATTGATAAAAACAGAAAAAATGTAACTATGTACAAACCTAGCATACCAAGTTTACTTCTTCTAAAAAGTCTCCAGTTCTTTTTTAAAGCTTCTCTTCTAATTTTTGTAGCAATATCTTTTTGTTTATCCATAAAACTATCCTTGTGATTGTATCCTTATTCTAGGATCTAGATATGCATAAGAAATATCAGCAATAAAATGAGCTATTAAAGCAAACACGCCAATAAATGAAAATGAAGCCATTGCAACTGGAATATCTTCTTCTAATACGGATTGCAAAATTAATTGTCCCATACCTGGCCAAGAAAAAATAGTTTCAGTAAGAACAGAACCATCAATGATTGTAACAATAGTAAATATAAAAGAGGTAACTACCGGTAATAAAGCGTTTCTCGCAGCATGCCTATCTCTTATCCTTTTTTGAGATAGACCTTTAGCTCTAGCAGTAAGTATAAAATCATCTTTCATAACTTCCATCATTGTTGTTCTTGTTAACAAAGCAGTCCCAGCAAAAGCTACAACTGTAACAGTAAATATTGGTAGTATCATATGGTAAGCAATGTCCATTGCGTATGGTTTTTGATTAGCTAATTCTCCAGTATTCCAATATACAAAGCTAGCTATTATTAGAAAAATAAAGCCAGCAGACCTTGCATTTCTTCTTAGATTTAAAGATTCAATGTTGCGAGTAATAACATAGACAAGCATTTGTAAGATAGATACAACAACTGTAAATTTTATCAAAGATACAAATATAACATCGCTATCGTAAGGTGAATCGTACCACTTTTCAGGATATAGAAATTTACCTATAGGAAGCCAGTTTAACTTATAACCAAAAAACCATAACATCATTAATGCAAACCATGGATAAAAAACGGTATATGAAAACACAGAGGTGATTGTTATCCAAGTTTCAGATTTTGAACCTCTTCTCCATGCTAATATTTTTCCTATTAAAAAACCTGTGTAAAAAGCTACAATATTAACCATTGCAAAAAGCATTAAAGTTCTAGGAAGTCTTTCAGCAATCAGATCGATAGGTGTCCTTGGATAATGTTTATAAGAATAGCCAAAATCACCCTGAAAAAAGTTTCCAATATACAAAATTACTCTTTCAGATAAAGGTTTGTCTAAGCCATAAAGTTTAATAACTTGCTCGTAGGCCTCGGGAGGAAGATCTGGGTTTAATAATAAATTTTGAAATGCATTACCAGGAATAGAGTCAAATAAAACGTAAGAAGTAACTAAGAACAAAAAAAATACAATTATCAGCTGATATATTCTTTTGAAAATATACTTATACATTTTACTCCGTAAATAATTTATGACGGGTGGTTTCCACCCGCCATAAATTTATTTTACTAATTAATTTTTAGATTTGACAACACCAGGACAGCCTTCACATGAATCTGTGAGTCCGCCTAGAACATCAGTATAAGGATATTCTACGGAGTCGCCTCTGTATACCTCTAATACAGGTGGGTTAAACAATACTAAGTAAGGAAGATCCTCAAATAATATAGCTTCCATCTGATTAGATAGTTTAATAGCTTCGTCTACTGTTTTTGCAGCTTCAAAAGCATCAGCTACAGCATCAAACTCTGGATTATTATAACCAGGAGTGTTAAATCCACCATTACAAGAATCATTTCTTGAATGGAAGAAAGCTACAGCTGAGTCAGGATATATACCTACACCCCAACCTAACATGTAGAAATTCCAGTCTTTACATCCTTCTTCACTAAAGACTATATCTACAATAACACTAAATCCAGTTGGTCTTGCTGTTACATCAAAGCCTAATTGTCTAATGTAGTCTGCAATGAACAATGAGAAAGTATTTCTCAATGGATCATAACCAGGACCTGGTGCATAAATTAACATATCTGCTGGAGGAACTTCACCATTTGGGCCTTTAATTCCAGTTGGTGGAATAGCTCTTGTATCATTTCCAGGGTGTGATCCCCAGTCATCCGCTGTCCAGCCTGCATCTTGTAGGATTTGAACAGATTTCTCCCATTTTCCTACAGTATCTAGATCTGTACATTCAGCAAGAGTACCAGTCAAAGGTGGTGCCCAAGCTGTAAGAGCTCCTGATATTGTTCCGTCCATTCTTTCAACAGTTCCCTGAAGAACGCTGTTGATAATGAAATCTCTATCTACAATACAAGCTACTGCATTTCTGAAAGCTTTGTCACTTCCAGGAAATACCCTTGTGTTGTGAGCAAAGTATCTCATACCAAGTGGCATGTTTTGTACTAGCTCTACACCAGGAACAGTTGCTAATTGATTAAATAAGTTTCTCTTAACTCCAAGTGGGTTAAGAACAAAGTCAACTTCACCATTTTGAAATGCAAGATAAGCTGCATCTTGGTCACTATAAAGTGTGAACTCTACAGTACCAACAAAAGGTCCAAAATCATATGAGAATGAATCTCCTGTTGTATTACCAAAATCCCCACTATACGCAGGTGCTTTTCCATTATCCCAATTTAAGGATGTTCCACCGCCATCATAAACAGTAGTAGTTCCGCCATACCACATTGTATTAGCATCATACTTCCATGTATAAAAAGCTCCATCTTCTAGCTTGTCATAAACAAATGGACTTTGCACTGGAGCATTAATCGCATCATGTGCATATAGTGTCTCTTTGTCTGTTGCATATTGTTCCCAATAAGCTTTGCTAAAAGCTGGTGCTTGAGCGGTACCATATTGCCAAGTTGACAAACCTGGGTCATAGTTAAATGTTACGCTTACTGTATAATCATCAGAAGCTACAACACTCACAACACAGTTTTTACTGTTACCTTCATCATCTTCACACGAATAAGGATAAGAGCTTAAAAAGTTACCACCTAATGATAATCCTTTAACAGTGTCGAAAGTAAACTGCCAGTCATGTGCAGTTATTGGACTTCCGTCACTCCATGTATATCCTTGTCTAACAGGAACATTATATGTAAATGTTCCATCACCATTATCAACTGAAGTTTCGACTAGCTCGCCAGCCATATTAACTACAATTTGATAGTTAGGTACTGATAGTGTGTAAAGAGAAGTTGTTTGTCCAGACATAACATAACCTGTCCATACATCGGATTCTGTATCCCAGTATGCCCAGAAGTTATTTGATTGTGGATCTGAGAATATAGCCATCTTATAAACACCATCAGGTCCTGATGGAGCTTCTTCCTCAGCTGCTGCAGTAGTTGCAGGGGCCGCAGTAGTTTCAGGTGCTTCTTCAGCAACTTCCTCTTCTGCTGTATCGCCACCACATGCGACTACAACCATAGCAAAAACTGAGAAAAGTAATATAAGACGCCAAGACTTGGATCCTCTGAAATTACTCAATTTCTCTCCTTTTTGTATACAAAAAATCCACATAAATGTGAATGTACTAATATTAGAAAATTTATCTGTATATACAACGCATAATTGAAATTATTTTATAATCTATTTGAATAATATTATTAATTTATTATGAAATATAAAGCTTGAAATACTCTTATTGCAATATAAAAACCTGCTAAAAACACTGTTAATTTAAAACCAAAACTATGCATTTATTTTTACTTTAAAACTTATATTTTTCATATTGAAATATTGTCTTATATTGTTTTCTATAAACATTTGATAATTTTTTGGAATTCTAGAGCTTAGATTAAAAGAAAATTCAGGTGGATAAGATGAATATTGAGTCACATATTTTAGTTTTGCTCTTTTACCTCTAAAGGGATGTGGCGGGTTTTTTATCCACAATTCTCTAAATTTAATGTTTAATTCCGAAGTTCCAATTCTTGTGTGTAATTGATCTTCTACATCTTTAATACACTTACTAATTTGTGTAATATTTTTTTTGTTTAAAGCAGAAATACGTAATACATTTACCCACTGGTACTGCTTTAACTCGTTTTTTATATTTTTATTTATTTCTTCTTTTTCATAAGTATCTAATTCATCCCACTTGTTCAAAACAACTATAGGAGTTACGTTTTGTTCTATTGCTTCTTTTAAAATTCTTTTATCCTCAAAAGAAAGACCAACTTCGCTATCTATTACAATTAATGCTAAATTTGCATTCTCAAGGGATCTTATAGCTAAAGTTGATGAGTACATATCAATTTGATTCTTTTGTTTTTTTCTTGGAATCCCAGCTGTATCAGTAATTTGATATGACACAGTATTTAAATTAACATCTTCATTTATTTTATCCCTAGTTGTGCCTGGAACGTCTGAAACGGTTGATCTGTTATTATTTAATAAAGCATTAAACAAAGTTGATTTTCCAGCATTAGGACGACCAACAATCACTATTGAAGATTTCTTTTCATTCACATTAGAACTTTTCTTCGAAAGTTTTTTGAGTATGCTTTCTAAAACGTCTAACCCTTTTTTGTGATATGCAGATATAAATAATTCAGAATTGAATATATATTTATACATTCTTTTATCTAAATTTTCAATTTCAAAGTTTTCTGCCTTATTAAATACTGTTGTAGTTTTATTTTGTAAATTGTTATTGTTTATTAATTTAAAGATAGAATCCAAACCAGAATAATTTTTTGATTGAACGTCTATTAAAAACAATATATGTTCTGCTTTATTTATATATCTTAAAATATTGTCCTGAAATTTATGGTTAATATCATCTGGATCTTCTAAAAAACCAGGTAAGTCAGAAATTAATAGCTTTTTTTCATTTTCAAACTCTAAAGTTGTAGTTACTTTATCTCTTGTTGTATTTGGTGTAGAACCAATAATAGATGTTTTTCTTTTAGATAAAGCATTTACTAATGTTGATTTACCAGCATTAGGCAATCCAAGTATTAAAACCTCTGGTATTTTATTTTTAGTCATATTATTAATATAGCTATTCTATTTATATGGTAAACAAACTATATTTAGTAACTCCCAGAGGTTTCTGTGCTGGTGTTGAAATGGCTATAAAGGCTTTACACTGGTTATTAAAAATCTACGATGAAACAATTTATTGCTATCACGAAATAGTACACAATAAATGGATAGTAAAAGAGTTTGAAAAAAACAATGTAGTTTTTGTAGAAGACCCTAATGAAATTCCTGAAGGTGCAATAGTTATGCTATCTGCACATGGAACTGCACCTGAAATTGAACTTCAATTTAATAATATATCATCATTAACTATTAATTCTGTATGTCCATTAGTTACAAAAGTTCATCATGAAGCCAAAAAATTTAGTAAAGAAAATACACAAATTATTTATGTAGGTCATAAAAATCATGATGAAGCAAAAGGTGCAATTGGTGTTTCACCTGACAACATGCATTTAGTTGAGAGTATTGAAGATGTTAAGGCATTAGAAATTGGAAATGATGTTGCTCTACTTGCACAGACTACTTTAGCTTTATCAGAGTGGGAACCAATTATGAAATACTCTCAAGAGAGATTTAATGATCTAAAAATGCCTAGGAAGAGTGATTTATGTTATGCAACCACCAATAGACAGGAAGCAATATTAGAAATTCTTCCAGAAGTTAATACTGTTCTTGTTGTGGGTTCAGAAAATTCAAGTAACACAAAAGCATTAGTTAGTATGGTGAATAATCAAGGTGTTGAGGCCTATCGCGTAGACAACGTTAACGATATAGAAAATCTAAATTTGAATGGATATATTGCCATTACAGCAGGGGCATCTGCACCTGATCATCTTGTTTACGAAATTATAGATAAAATAAACCCTATTAATCTGGAGAAATTTAGATTAAAAGAAGAAGACGAATATTTTCCACTACCCCAGCAGCTAAGATCCAATATTAAAAATATTTCAGATTTTTTAAGTATTTTGAATATTTCAGAATCTAATCCAAAGTCCGAATGTGGAATTAATAATGATAAAAGATGGACTGCTACTGAAGCTTTAAATTCTCTTTAATAATTTTAATTACCTCATCAATACTTTTATTTTCATTGTTTATAACTATTGCATCATCAGGAATAATAAGTGGAGAAATTTTTCTATTTATATCTCTTGAATCCCTAGCTCTTATATCTTCAACTGATTCCTTGTTACCAGATTGAGCTATTCTTCTCTCGCTTCTTGTTGTTTCACTTGCATCTAAATAAATTTTTAAATTAGCATTCTTGAAAACCACACTACCCATATCTCTTCCTTCAACGACTAACCCAGTATTTGAATTATCAAATAAAAATTTGAGTACATTAGACACAAGCATTCTAATTTCACTCAACTGAGCTATTTCAGAACTTTTTCTATTAATTTGTGGGGTATATAGATTTTCTTCTTCGTATACATTTCCGTCAACTTTACAAACTACTGGATCATTAGATACTATTTCAAATTCATTTAGATTAAAAGATTTGGTATTTTCATTATGTAATGCAATAACTCTGTAAAGAAGGCCTGATGAAAAAAATTCTAAGTTTAATTCAGAAGCTAAACGTTTACCTATTGTAGTTTTACCTACACCAGAAGGACCATCTAAGGTTATTAATGCTTTACTCATAATTCTATTTTAGACAATTGACCTTTAGACATATTACCTAAAGTGTATTTACCAATTTTTTCACGTTTTAATTCTCTTATATCTAAATCATTAAATCTAAATATTTTACGTATTTCATGATTTTTACCAGATAATAATGTCACGTTATACGTATAAGAGTTAATAACTTTTATATTGTGAATTTTTAAAGTTTGACCTTCAAAAGTAATTTTTGTTCTTATTTTTTTATTTTTATTTATTTTATTTCTCAAAGTAACTTTATATTTTTTCTGAACCTTATTCTTTGTGTGAAATATTTCATTTAACCATTCACCATCAGTGCTTAATAACATCAAGCCTTCAGAATCTTTATCTAACCTGCCACCAAATTTAAGATAATTTTTTCCAATTAGATCATATATCGTTGGTGCACTTCCTTGTTTGTTATGAGAACATACATATCCTTTTGGTTTGTAAAATTTGTAATACTCATGAGTATTGTTATTTGATAACTTTTTGTTGTTAACAGAAACTACATCATTTTGCTTAACTATGTACCCAACCTCTGGTACTTTACCATTAACAATAACTTCACCGGATTGAATTAATTCATCTGCTTTTCTTCGAGATGTTGGAAGATTTAAAGCGATAAATTTATTTAATCTCAAAGAGATTACTCTTCCTCTAGATTTGAGAAATATTCACCTAATACAGGAAGATCATCAATAGATGATATATCCATCTTTTCTAAGAAGAGATTAGTTGTTATATATAAATGAGGATTTCCTGGAACATCTAAATAGCCTGATTTTTCAATAAGACCTCGAGATTCTAAAGTTTTAAGAGATGACTCTGACTCAACCCCTCTTATCTCACTTACTTTAAGTTTTGTTACTGGCTGCTCATATGCAACAATAGATAATGTTTCTAGTGCTGGAGTAGATAATCCTCTTAAAATTGAAGGTGGTTTGAATTCAGCTAATTCAGTTGAAATTGAACTCAAAGTTACTAAGTCAGAAGATTTACCATCATATTTAATATAAAAGCCATAATCTTTTTCTTTTAATTCATCGTTTATTTCGTCAAAAATATTAACCAAATCTTCATTAGAGATATTAAAATTTTCTAAAAAATATTTATGATTTACTGAACCATCAGAAACTAACAAAATAGCGGTTATAACTTTTTTATAATTCATAATTTTTTTCTATTTTAATACCATCATCGTTTTGACTAGCTTTAACAAAACCCCATCTTACAGCTTCTAAAAGTGCGAGGAAAAAAGCTATAGCCTCTTTTTCAGTATTTACTTCATTTAAGATGCTTTCGAAAGATGTATTTAACCTTTTATCAACAACTTGCAATAAATCATCAATTGCTTTCTGTAAATCTGGTAAATCTTTATCTATATGTTTAAAACCTTCAATTGTTTTAAACCTGTCAAATACTTCAATAGCAACTTCATTAAATATATTTTTATTTATTTCGTACTCAACATCTGGTTTAGGAAACAAATTTTTAGTTTGATAATATTTAAATGACTTGATTTCATTTTCGTTATATTTTATTTTCGAAGCTAAAGCAATACCAATTTCAGAAAATGCTTTAAATTGCAAAAGCCTAGCAAATGCCAGGTCTTTATCTTTAAGAACTTCCACTTCATCCATCCACTCAATTTCTTCTTCTTGAGGTAGCATTCTTTTAGCTTTTAATTCAAATAGTGAAGAAGCAAGTAATATAAACTCTGCATAGTTTTCAATTTCATTATTAAGATTTTTTGACTCTAGACTGCTGAATAAGTCATTTAAACTTTCATCAATTTGTGAATTATTTGACGTATAATTGATTAATAGAGATTTTAATGCGTCTACTAAGAAACTTAATTCCATTAAAAATCAGTCTTATCTAATATTTCATTTTTTTCTGTAAGTAAATTATCAAAATAATATTTACTTATATCCGGATCATCTATATTTTCTTTTAATAGATCGTACCCTATGTCTTCATGGTTCAGATAATCAAATGCTTTTCTGTTTGTTACAAGTTTTAATTCAGCCATTATTCTAAATAACCAGTTATATTCAGATATTGATTTACCTATGTCATGCAACAAGGACAGCTTTAATAAATCTTCATTATTTGAATATTTCATAGTTCTTTCTAAAACTTCCAACGAATGATGTCTATCTGCTTTTGACATTTTCCAGAAAAGTTGCTCTAACTGTTCATTATCAAGAATTTTTGAAATTCTAATTTGATCTACAATACCTATATCTTTGTAAAATAAAAATCTTATAGCTCTTTTTGCTTTTAAAAATAGTTCAATCATGACCTTGGATGACTTTCTGTAAATGCCTCTTCTAAAAATTCTTTCGTAACTTTAGTATATATCTGCGTGGTTGAAACAGAGCTATGGCCTAAAAATTCTTGAACTGTCCTTAAGTCACATCCGCCTTCAAGCATATGAGTAGCTGCACTATGTCTTAATGTATGGGGATGAACATCGGTTTGTAAAGAAATATTCTTAGCAGTTTTTTTTATTATTCTGAACACAGCAGTTCGATCTAATTTATTTTTTGATTTAGATAAAAAGAGTGGTTCTCCCCTGTTTTGTAAAAATGTTTCCCTAACATTTAAATATTGCATAAGGTTTTTATATAACATAGATCCAATTGGTACAATTCTTTGTTTAGAACCTTTGCCTTTCAATTTTAAATATTTTTCATCTAAATCAATATCGGATATATTTATGTCACATAGTTCAGAAACTCTACATCCAGTAGAATAAAGTACATCAATAACAGTTCTGTTCCTAGAATCTAAATAAGTTTCATGATTGTAAAAATTAATCATATTTTCAATATCAGTAATAGAAAGTACTTCAGGAAGCTTTTTAGAAGATTTAAGCTTTATATCTGAAATATCTATTGATTCATAGTCTTCATTTTCATTTATGTATTTTAGAAAATTTTTAATACTGGAGTGCATTCGTTTCTTTGTTGATGATGAATAATTAAATTCTGACATATCAATAAAAAAATTATCTATATTAGTTTTTGACAAGTCTTGGTTTTGTAAATAATTAGATAATTTTGTTAAATCAGATTTATATGAATCAACAGTGTTTTGAGATAGTCCCTTTTGATATAAAAGATATTCTGAAAATGAACTTATTGATTTATTAATCTTTGACTTTATGTTCATCTTTTACATTTTCATCAAAAAATTTTATTTCTTTTGATGCAGCTATAAATGAATTGAACATAGGTGCTGGGTCCCATGGCCTTGATTTAAATTCAGGATGAAATTGTGAAGCTACAAAGTATGGATGATCTTTAAGTTCAATCATTTCAACTAAATCTTCATCAGGTGATAATCCACTAAATACTAATCCTTTAGATTCCAATTCATTTCTGAACTTATTATTTACTTCGTATCTATGCCTGTGACGTTCATATATTATTTCATTGCTATATACGTCTTTAGCCATAGTGTCTGGTTGAATTTTACAAGGATAAGTCCCAAGTCTCATGGATGCACCGACATCATCTGCTTCTAAATCTTGATTGGGTAATAAATCTATGACAGGATTTTTTGTAGTTTGAGAAAACTCTGTAGAATTTGCATCTGATATACCACAAACGTTGCGCGCAAACTCAATTACAGCACACTGTAGGCCTAAGCAAATTCCAAGAAAAGGTATTTTATTTTTTCTTAGAAACTCGATTGCACCTATTTTTCCTTCAATTCCTCTGTAGCCAAAACCTCCAGGAACTACTACACCATTTAAATTTTTAAGGTCTTCAATTTCATAGTTGTCTGCATCTATCCAAACTAAATCTAAATTTACTTTATTTTGAAGACAAGAGTGTTTTAAAGCTTCTACGACTGACATGTAGCTATCGGGTAAGCCAAAATATTTTCCGAGAATTGCTATTTTAACATTTTTATTAACACCGTTTTTTAATGAAAGCATTTCATTCCACCTTGATAAATCAGGGGAATCAGAATTTAATGCTAAACGTTTATCAACAGCTGCATCTAAACCCTCTTCATACATTTTGATAGGAACATCGTAAATATCATCTAGATCCGGTGCGTTAATAACATTTTCAAAACTCACGTCACAAAATAGTGAAACTTTACTTTTTATTTCATCAGTTAACTCTTGCTCAGATCTCAAAACTATTAAATCTGGACTTATACCATAGCTTCTTAACATTGATACTGAATGTTGTGTAGGTTTTGTTTTAAGTTCTGTACTTGGACCAATAAAAGGTACGAGGGTAACATGAACGAACATTACATTTTCTTGACCAAACTCTTTTCTAATTTGTCTTGCTGCTTCTAGAAAAGGTAGTATCTCAATATCGCCAACTGTGCCTCCTATTTCAGTAATTTGCACATCTACTTCATTGGATATGCCTTTAATCCTTCTTTTAATTTCATCTGTAATATGGGGAATAACTTGGACAGTTGCACCAAGATAGTCGCCTTTTCGCTCTCTCTCAATTACCTTTCTGTAAATGCTTCCAGTTGTAACATTTGCATCTTTTCTTAAATTAACTCCAGTAAATCTTTCGTAATGTCCTAAATCTAAATCTGTTGTAGCACCATCTTCAGTAACAAAAACTTCTCCATGCTGAAACGGATTCATTGTGTCTGGATCAACATTAATATAAGGATCTAATTTTTGATTGACAATTGATAAACCTCTAGCTTTGAGTAGGTTTCCTAGAGACGCAGAAGTAATCCCTTTGCCAAGACCAGAGACTACACCGCCAGTGACAAATATGTATTTGGTCACGTCAAAATAATAACAGGTTTATTTTTATTGTGAAGAACTATCTAAGTATTTGGTTTAAAAAGTGATCTAGTTTAGGCTTATTGCTTTCTTCTAAAACTTTCAGTGCATTAGCTGATAATTTATAAGTAAAGGATAGATCGTTGGGTTCATTACATTGTTGTAATTCATTTCCATCAAACTGGACAGAGAAATCTTGATTCTTCTGAACAATAATTTTTACTTCAGAACGTTTATCCAAAACAATTGATCTTGGAAATTTTGTAAATGGAGATATAGGAGTAATTATTAATGAATCAATACTGGTTTGAACTATAGGACCTCCTGCAGAGTAATTGTATGCAGTAGAACCCATGGAAGTAGAAATTATAATTCCATCAGCTCTCAACTTTACATCTTGATCATATGTTTCTATTTGAATATCTAACATACGTGTTGGAGAGTTCTTTATTAAAACTATTTCATTAAATGCTGGTTCTTGTTCATCATTATTTTGAATAATAGGAACTCTTTTCTTGAAGTTGTTAAAATCACTTTTTACTAATTCCTGTAAATTAATGGTTTCGAATGAATTTACTAAGTAACCAACTCTGCCAGAACCAAGATTTAAAACAGGTACAGAGTTAGTCCATCCTAGTTTCATAGCTTTAAGAGCTGTTCCATCACCCCCTATACTAATTATTAAATTAAAAGTATCTTTGGATGTATTTTCATAACTCTTGTCTTCAAGAATTAATTTCTCATAACTTATTTTTTGATTATCTAAATACTTTAGAAAATCAACAGCTTGTTTGGATTTAAGATATTTTTTTGAAGAAACAATTGCCAACTTAACCATAAATACATTATAGGTGACTTATAATGTTCATAAAGTGATACCTATATCAGATATAAACCCTGCAAGAAATACACCTGTTATTTCAAGAGTATTTATGATTTCAACAGTTTTGGTTTTTATATTGATACAACCAAAAAACCAAATTGAGTTAATAAATTTCTTTTATCAATACTCAGCGATTCCATGTGAACTTGTCAATTTTGCTCCATTATCAGAATCACAATTTTATAATAACAGTTGCTTTTATGATCAATTCAAAGTGATCTTTCCAAGCAAGAATTTATATTTAAGTGTCATTCTTGCAAATTTGTTTCATGCAAACTTTTTACATATATTAGGAAATTTATGGAGTTTTTGGATTTTTGGAAATAATGTTGAAGACAAACTTGGTAAATTAAAATATCTATTCTTTCTTTTATTAATAGGTGTAATAAGTATTGTTTCTCATACTTTTCTCAACCAAGAAAGTTTAGTTCCTATAGTAGGTGCATCTGGGATAGTTTCTGGATTAATGGGTGCTTACGTTTATATGTTTCCTAATGCAAGGTTATTAGTTCTAGTCCCCTTTGGTTTCTTGTTTCCAACTACAATCAAAGCTAAATTTTTTATGATTTTTTGGTTTATTTCTCAAATATTTATTGCACTAGGTGATCAAAATATTTCCTGGGAAGCACATGTGGGTGGATTTATATTTGGTTATCTTTTATTAAGATTGTTCAGTAAGAAAAGGTACGACATCTGAAAATTTATTAAGTTGTATATCAGCAATATTGACATCTAAATAATTTTTGATACCTGAGGACACTAAAAATGTTTTTGCATTCAAATTTTTTCCGAAAATAATATCTGTGTCAACCCTATCTCCTATTACAAAATTTACAGTTATTCTGTTTTGAATGAAATATGAACTGTAGTGATTACCAGATTTGCCTAAAGTAGGAATGCTAATTGACAATTCATCTTCTATGATTTTTACAACTGCTCCATTCCCAGCCTTCTCACCAAACTCAGTTGGAAATGTAAGATCCTTATTTAGGCTCAATATATTTTTACCTATACTTACACTTTTAATAATCTCATTTATTTCTGAAAAATTGTTTTCTTCTTTACGTCCTATCAAGATTAATTCTGAATTTTCTAGACTAGTAACGTTCATATTCAAATTATTTATATATTTTTTTAAATTATCTGATCCGTAAATAAAAATATTTAATTTATTATCTGAATACAGATTTTGAAAAATTACTAATGGTGTAATAATTTTTGATATGTCTATATTTATTTGGAGTAAATATTCTAGTTTATCTTTAATTTCATTTGGGGTTTGAGAACTATTATTTGTTGTATAGTAAATTTCAATACCTTTATTAATAATTTCCAGTAAACCTTCTTTAACTCCATCAATTAAAGTTTGCCCTTTATATATAGTTCCATCAAGGTCTGTAGCGATTATGCTCACGTTTTTCTTCCATCAATAAAACTCTAGCTGTTATTCCACTAGCTTCATAAAAATTCTTTGCA
>Ga0208785_1000329_pt1 | contig 21255 bp, 25 predicted proteins | sample DEB08_DNA_2_FD_185499 | JGI IMG/M metagenome (GOLD analysis project Ga0208785, IMG submission 185499) | Aqueous microbial communities from the Delaware River and Bay under freshwater to marine salinity gradient to study organic matter... | ecosystem: Environmental > Aquatic > Marine > Coastal ...
GACGCGGCCGCCTTTGGTGTTGATATTTAGATCTATCAGCCCGATACCGATAGTCCCCACGTTACCCCAACTAAATGTAGTTTCCTTTAAGAAATCTACAACTCGCAACATCTGGTAGCGGCTGCCCGTGAACGTCACTGGTTGTCCTGCATCGTTGTTGAACTTGAATGTTTCCATTTTAAATCTCCTTATAGTTGATAGTTCTTACGTTGAATAATTCCCAGTCTCTCACCTTATTCATTAGTCCCACTAATGTATCGGCTACAAACAAACATCCCTCAGCCTTGGCCACAAACCGACCGCCTACCTCTGTGACCTCGAAAGGCCGTCCAAATTTGTCGTAGTGTAACATGTTAGGCTCCTTTCCTTTGGTTGTAGCGCTCCAGTTGAACCATGGCGCTGTTTGCTGGTAGCTCATTCTTAGCCAACTTTGATAGTATACAGATTGATACCGTCGCTGTCAAGGTTAAAATTGTAACTGCTGTAATTAGTAACATGACCTGTCTCCCGTTTTCTTAAATCCTAAATATAAATTCCTTTTCTTAAATCTCACCGTTGACCTCCCTACCAACATAACACTTATCGGAATATTTATAAAAAAAATTAGAGAAAAATACAACTATTTTCCAACCCCCCGGAATCATTAGTATGTTTTATTTTATTAAGATTTCTAGGTAAATAAATAGGGAGACATAGAATTATTACTAAAAAGTAAGGGGGGTATGGGGGTTTTTGGCATGGGTTTTGCTATAACAGGTCACAGCGCGGGGGATGAAATTTAAAAAGTGTATAAAGTTTAGACAGTTTACGGAGGGTAGCTAGATATATGTAGTATAGCCAAAAACAGGAAATAGCTCTGAGAGGCTCATATCGCCACGCTACGGGCTTTTTAGGGGTAGGGTGGTACCTTGGTATTCCTAGGGTGGTTTTAGAGGATTCTAGGGGGTGTTTTGTGGCTCGGTAAAGTTAACCGAAAGTTGTAGGGTGGATTGTAACTGTGGTACTGCATTGGGGGGGGTTCATATATATGGAGGTACAGTTAAGGGGTTGACCCGCCCTGCCCCGGTGCTGGCCGCCACTCCCGCGGCCAAGGAGTGTGTGGTGTGGTGTGGGGGTATAGTGTACAGTGAGGTGTATACTGTATATGATACCCGGTCGGGCTGCATAAGTGGAGGTAGGTGTGTTTTAGATCCCGTTCGGGGTTTATTTGGTGTGCTGCATGTGGAGGAGGGGATTTTGTTCCCGTGCGGGAGCGGCCCAGGATTTTTTTAGGTCCCGTGAATTTTTTACTTGACATTACTGTAATTATATGTTATAATATCTTATATATTAAATATTATAGCATACTTATTATTATTTGTCAAGTATTATTTTTTTCTGGCTGTGCTACATTGTAGGTATATTATTAATATATACTTTATTTATAGTAGTATATCTCCATGCAGTATACTTAAAATTTATTATTTAGGGTACAGTAACGCAACTTTTTTTGCCTCCGGTGAATTTTTTACTTGACAAAAGGGGAGTTTTCCTATATAATAAAGGTATAGCTTGAATTTGTTTTAAGGTGAGGGGGAAGGAAATCATGGAAAGAACTGAAGCGGACATCATGGCGGAGCTTTTTGCTCTAGTCCGAGAGCTGGGCTGGGGGATAGCTATACCGAACCAGGAGGGGGAAACTGTCGATCATTTGGTGATCGGGGACCCGGAAGCTTTGGTAGAGGTGGACGAAGTTATGGGCGAGTACCAGATCTTTGAGGCCACGGACGATGAAGAATACGACGGAAGTTTGAACTAGGAGGAGATCATGGAGAATAACCCACTAGTCCAGATGACTATACCAGAAAGGTTGGATGCGTTCTTGCTGGATACATTCCAGACGCACACCCACCACGGGAAGACAATGACATATGCCGAGATATGGGACTGCTACGAGCAGTGGTGTGAAGCCCTGGGAATCCCTCCGATTGGGGGTCGAGTCCACATGGGGGCCGCGCTGCGAAAGCGGTTTTTCTGTATCAAGCCGAATAATCAGAAAAAGTGGTTCATAGAGCCGCGACACGATTTGATGAAAGAGGAGGAGGAATTAGATGGACTCTTTGATGACGGAGGTGTTAGACCAACTTGAGCTAGATGCTCGAATGGTTGAGAACCCACTGTGGGAATTAAGAGATTTCGACGACTTGGGTGTCTTCTTTGGCCCCAAGCACATAGCAGACAGTATTGAAGAACTTTTGGAGGAAATATGAAAGAGTTTCAAGACTTATTGGATGGATTTGCTGGCAAAGAAGTGCTAGTAGATAAAGCGTTTTTATTACGTGTATATGCAGCCCTTGGCACTGCATCGTTTGTACCCAGTATGTTTGGGGAAGTGAGAGATATCATAACAACTCTGGACGCTCATTTGGGAGAAAGCCATGAAGGTGACGATGCCGACCGAACTACAAGTGATGGGTCAGATAGTTAATATCGAGTATAGGAAGAAGGTCATAGTCGATGAAGAAGAGTTGTCTGGCTGTTGTCAGGCAGGCGAAAACAAAATATTAATAAGCCTGTCGGATAATAAGACGACTCAGGACCTAGAGAAGACTTTAGCCCATGAGCTGTTCCACTTTGTCATGGCCAAAACCGGCCTGACTCACATCCTCAGTCAATATGAAGAGGCACTGACCGTGGCGCAGGAAGAGAATTTCATCCCCCTGTTCAGATTTGACCGCAGACGATGGACTAAGAAGATAAAGATAGACGTAGAGTCTTAGGAGGAAATATGGAAAATCTGAAGTCACCACTTTTATATAAGAGTTATACAAAACCTATATGGTTTTATAGACTTAGATATTCAAGAGTGCATGTATACCGCCTAAACAAAAACGGGGGTATAAAAATCAGTACCGACCAACTTCATACATTTAATGAAATAGAGTCTCCGTTTCAAGTATCTACACCTAGTATATATCTTTGCCTAGGAAAGACTATGTTCTACTGGAACTTAGGGCTACCGGGAGAGGTGATTTATAAGATGATGAAAGATAGGGGGGAGTTGTAATATGGAAATAGTAGCAATAAGTGCCGCAGCGACAGTCTGCTTCTTACTTGCAGTGGTCGCCTGGGTGTATGTTCGTATTGAGCAGCACAAAATACAGTATCATAACCCTAAAGAGATCCAAGAGTTACGGGACGAGCTTAGGCGACAAGCTGACATCGTAAACAGACTGGACGCAGAAGGCTTGGAGTATATCAAAAAGAAGTCCGACGAGATTGCCGGACAGCTTAGAGATATCAGTGTAGGCCGTGCTTTCGGGAGATAATAATGAAGCAGGAACTAAGAGATATCTGCGAAATAGAAATAAATAGAATCCGAGAGGCCCAAGAGAGGGGACCCCTCGACAATGAAGCTGTATCGAAGCTTCAGAAGCTAATATCTTCTCTTAAGACCCTTGAAGAAGCTAAGACACCTGACTCAGATTCAGTAGCCGAGATCTTGAAGGCTTCTTCAAAGGAGGACTTGCTGGAGATACTAGACGCAACGGAAGGCTAATATGGGCAGAAAGATGAAACTAGACTACTCGAAGTCTTCGCGAGTTCATGCCAGCATTAGGCAGAAGGCGTTGACCGAGCTATGGAGTCGTGGAGATCAGCTTGACCGAGTATTCCACTCAGGGCAGAGGGAGTGCAAGGATATATTCGAGGCTGGATGTGGTCCGGGCGAGATGTTCACACTGCTGATGGCCCGACGTTTCGGGAAGTCAGTATTTTGTTTCGGCATGGCAGACAACTTCTGCCGCCAGAACCCTGGGTGTCGTGTGCTGTACCTTTCAAAGACAGCAGATAACCTCAAGGAAATATTGGACCAAGCATCAAGCGCAATCCTGACCACTTGCCCAGAACACCTTAAGCCTACCCTGAAGGTAAAGGATCTGAAGTACGTTTACGAGAACGGCTCAGAGATACGATTCAAGGGTATGGATAAGTCAGGAGCCGACTCCATTCGAGGGGTAACCGCCGACTTGATCGTCCTAGACGAGTTCTGCTTCATGGACGATGTAGGAAACTTAATTGACAATGTTCTCATGCCGATGCTTATCGAGAGAGGCGCGAGGATGCTTTTGGCATCTACTCCCCCGATAGCTCCTGGCCATGAGTCAATTGCATACATCCAGCAGTGTGAGCTGCGCGGAAACTACGTCAAGAAGACAATCTATGACTGCCCTCGTTGGTCCCCTGAGCAACTAAAACAGTTCGAGGAAGAGGCCGGAGGAAAGGACTCAGATACCTTCAGGCGAGAGTATTTGTGCGAGATTATAACAGACCGTAACCGGGCGATTTTACCGGCATGTACGGAAGAAAAGATGCAGGAAGTAGTCAAGGGGTGGGAAAAGCCTACAGACTATGTACCTGACCACTATATATCCATTGACCCAGGTGGACGCGACCAAACTGCCATCTTGTTTGGCTACTATGACTATTTAGAAGCTACGCTTGTCATTGAAGATGAGTGCATTATGGATAGTCCCTCCACAGGAGATATTCAAGCGGCCATTAAAAAGAAGCTGGAAAAGGACTGGAAGGGAATAAAGCCTCACAGAATTATCATGGATAACAACAACCTAATTCTTGTCAAGGACATGCAGAAGCTCCACGGCCTTTCAGTGAAGCCAACCAAGAAGGACAAGAAAGAGGCTCAGGTAAACAACACTAACTTGATGATACAGCAAGGCCAACTGGTGATTCATCCCCGCTGCGAAAACCTGCGGCAACAATGCCGCTTCGGTATCTGGGATAAGTCACGAAGGAGCTTCGAGCGAACCCCGGCCTTGTCCCACTGTGATGCTATTGACGCCCTTGTATACTTAGTGAGAAATATCAATAAGAGTAGAAACCCTATACCGGAGTTTACACCAGGACAAGATACACAGGCGTATATCCAAGACAAATTCAGTAGCGAGAGCAGCAAAGATAGTAATATATTTAAAAGCATATTTTCGAGGCGATAAATGAGTAAAACCAAAGAATATTTTGCAGTAGAAGCTAAGCTAGAGGACCTTAAAGGTAAGGTAGAAGAGTACGTTCGGCAGATAAAGCATGTAGGGTACGACACCAAATTTAAGAAGTCTTACAGCTACTACTATGGCAACGGCTACTACTCCAGGAGCGACAGCATTATTGCTTCAGGAGAAAGAGGCGAAGAGACAAGAGTAAATGTAAACACTTACAGAAACCTGCTCCGCTACCAACTTTCTCTTGTAACCTCAGAGCGACCAGCCTACGATGTAGTACCAATCAACTCCGACTACGATTCACTTGCCTCCGCTATAGTCGGAGAAGAGGTACTGGAGTATTACCTACGGGTAAGAAAGCTTGAAGACATCCTGAAGTCGGCTGTAGAGAAAGCTATCTACTCCTCCGAGGGCTATGTAGCTCTACAATGGGACACCAAAAGCGGAGAGTTCTACGGAGTAGACCCAGATACAAGCAAGCCAATCAAGACAGGTGATATAAAATTCAGCACTTACGCAGCGTGGGAAGTGGTCAGGGACCTATCCTTTACTGCGGAAGAGTCTAACTGGATGATCCTCACCGACACCGTAAATAAGTATGACCTTGCAGAAAGGTTTGAAGAGTTCAGTGACGAGATACTAAACCTCTCCAAAGATGTAGGCTCGGTATCCTTCACGGACCCAGGGAACAGCTCAGAAGACGCCTGTACCCTCTACACATTTTATCACAAACGTACACCCGTACTCCCTGAAGGTAAAATGGTACTCTTCACAGAGAACGACGTACTCCTTGACATTCCGCTTCCTTATCCAGAAGTTCCAGTCTACCGAGTATCCCCTGCGGATCTCCACGGAACTAATCTTGGGTACACAGAAGCATTTGATATCTTAGGGCTACAGGAAATAAACGATGAGCTTTATAGCGCGGTTGTTACTAATAATATTAACCATGCAAAACAGTGTATTGTTATACCAAACGATGCGTCTTTTAACTATCGTGATTTGGCGGACGGTGCATCTGTTATCGAAGTAGACCCAGAGTACGCCAGCGCAGTAAGGGCGATTCAGCTTACTTCTTCCTCCCCGGAGACTTATAACCTGCTTGACAGGAACGAAGCCCACATGGAGAAGAAGACTGGTATCAATGAAGTAGTCCGAGGGGACCCAAGCTCTAACTTGAGATCAGGCAACGCACTCGCATTAGTGTCTGCTCAATCTATCAAGTATAACAGCAGCTTGCAGCAGTCCTACGCCAGACTCCTCGAAGATGTAGGTTCAGCGGTTCTAAAGTTTCTACAGAACTTCGCCTCCACCGAGAGATTTATCGAAGTGGTAGGTAAGAACAACCGAACATACCTTAAGTCATTTGATAAGGACACTCTCTCAGGAGTATCTAAGGTTTCCGCTGAGATCTCTAGCCCACTGTCGAAGACAGCTAGTGGACGTATCCAGATCGCAGAGAACTTGCTTCAGCAGGGTCTTATAAAGCGCCCTGAGCAGTACATAGCCGTATTAGACACAGGAAAGCTTGAGCCTATACTTGAGAGCGAACGTTCGGAGTTATTAAACATACGGGCGGAAAACGAGAAAATGCGGATAGGGGAAGTTCCACCGGCCTTACTTACAGATAACCACGCGTTACATATAAGAGAGCATAGGTCGGTTCTAGATGACCCTGAGTCGAGGCTGAACCCGCAAGTAGTACAAGCTACACTAGCTCACATATCCGAACATGAGGCTCTTTGGCAACAAGTATCTCAGCGACCTGCAATATTGATGGCTACCCAACAGCAGCCCGCCCCTATGGCTCAACAACCACAAGGCGGCAATACTGCGGGAGTATCTCAGCCAGCACAGCCGGGAGAAGCCGGAGCAGACATGCCGAGTTTGCCAACCTTACCTCCAGGAGCTAGTCCACAGGACCAAGCCTCTTACGAGCAAATGGGATTGCAGGGGCCATAACGGCCTTTTATCTATAACTTATTTGAGGAAATAAAACATGAGCGAAGAAAACATTAGCAGCGAAGTAGTTAGCGATTCTACCCCTTCAATGGAGGCGAGTTTAGACTCTTCAGAGGTTCAAGAGAGCGAAGGCACACTTGAGGAATCTGGAGAAGTAGAAACCGCTGTTGAGGTTGAAGAATCGCAGCCAGAACAACAAATGTTCTCTCTCACCATTGACGGAGAGGACTTAGAGCTTACTTATGACCAAATGGTTGAGTTCGCACAGAAGGGCAAGTCCTCTACTCAGCGGTTTCAGGACGCAGCCCAGTTAAACAAAGATACAGAGACGAAGAGGAAGGCTATACAAGCAGCCCTCCAAGGTACACCGGAAGACCTCTTCCAGATGAAGATCGACAACGGAATTATGACGGGTGAAGATCTTGAGAAGTGGATCATAGAGAAGGCTATCGAAATCGCAGAACGCCCAGAGCTAACACCTGAGCAACAGCGTATGATGGAGATGGAGAAGGAGCTAGAAGAGCTACGAAAGGCCAAAGAGGAACAAGAAAAGTCCCGTAAAGACGCTGAGTTCCAAGCCCAAGTGGAAGAGGCTCGCGAGAACTTCTCAAGAGATATCATGACTGAGATACAAAATGGAGGCTTAGAGGCTGACCCATTCACTATCCAGCAGGTAGCTTCAGTACTACAAAGCTCGATTGACCACGAAGGACGCATCACAGTGTCCGTTAAGGATGCCGTAGAGTACGTTAAGGGCCAAGAGAGAAACAGCTACAAGGATTACTTCAAGTCTCGCAAGCTGGAGGAGCTAGAAGCTCTACTTGGAGAAGACATACTAAAGCAGATTAGGACTAAGGATCTGGAAAAGATAAAGAATCCAGCAGCCCCTAAACCTGCGTCTTCCGCGGAGAAGATTATGTCTCAGAAAAGCAGCGCACCTACTAAAATATCAGCTTCAGAATTTTTCAAAAACCTTTAGTCTATAGCAAGGCTTGGCGGATAGGATGTCAAGAACTACCCGAAGCCACTAAGCTAATCTACAGGCTAGGACAATAGTATCACAAACTTAGGATGTCAAGAACTACCCAAAGATAGTAAGTGTTACGACTTAGTGCATTATATTTTTTTAAACTTTTATTTTTACACAAGGAGCCTTTAAAATGGCAGAACACACCAAATCGACCCTAGACGGGTTGTACAAAGACGTATACGGCGACAGTTTAGATTCATTAGTACCTGATTTTTCCAAGCTTTTGAAAATGGTCCCTTTCAAAGAAGCTAAGAAGACTGGCCGTGACTTCGTTCAAGCTGTTAAGCTTACAAACGAAAATGGTTTCACTTATGGAGCTGGAATCCAGACTCTATCAGCAGCTATCAGCTCTGACGTTGACGACGCTAAAGTTCGCGGAAACAGCTTGACTTTAAGAACTGCATTCAGCTATGACGCTGCTGCTAACATGTCATCTGGCGAAAAAGCCTTCACCGACGCTACTAAATTCAAGTTTCAGGCTATGATGGAAGCTGCTTCAGCTCGTATCGAAGCTCAGATGCTTTACGGAAACGTAGGTCTTGGCCTTTCTAGCGGAACTGCTAACGCCTCTTCTACTTCAACTGTATTGACTTTCACAGACGCTACTTGGGCTCCAGGAATCTGGGCTGGCGCTGAGAATGCTGAAGTTGACTTCTATGACACCACTACTCTTGTTAACACTAACGCTGCTCTAGTTGTTGATTCTATCGACCACGACAGCAAGTCTATCACTGTAACTGGAGCTAGTGCTGACATCACTGCTATCGACGCAATCAACACTGACGGTTCTGGTATCGACGTATACTTCCGTGGCGCTTACGGAAATGAAATGGTTGGACTCCGCTCTATCGTTTCTAACACCGGAACTCTATTCGGAATCGCTGGTGCTTCTTACTCTCTTTGGAAGGGTAACACTAGCGCTGTTGGCGGAAACTTGACTCTCAAGAAGATCTACGACGGTATCGCTAAGGCGGTTTCTAAGGGTCTTATGGAAGATGCTGTTGTTCTAGTATCTCCAGCTACTTACTCTGTTCTTGCTAACGACCAAGCTTCTTTACGACGCTACGGTTCTGAAGGCGTTAAAGCTAAGAACGGTTACGAAGCTGTTGAGTTCCACGGACAAAACGGTAAGATCGAAATCATCTCTCACCCAATGGTTAAAGAAGGCGAAGCTATCTCTTTCCCTAAAGGAAAGTGTGAGCGTATCGGTGCTACCGATTTGACTTTCAAGACTCCTGGTTCTGAGGGTGGCGAAATGTTCAAGCACCTCGCTGACTCAACTGGTTACGAGTGTAGATTATATAGTGAGCAGGCCGTCTTCCTTCCATGCCCAGCTAAAGGTGTTCTATTTACTGGAATTTCGAATTAAGCAATTGTTACTGTCAAACTTTTCGGAGTAGCTACCGAAAAGCGGGGGGCCGTTGAGGGGTCCCCCACCCCTAACCTCAACTAAAGGAAAAACAATGAAAAAGAATTGTACAACATGCGGAAGTACTAAAAAACTCGAAGAGTTTAATAGAGATAGTAATACACCTTCTGGTAGAAGAAGCCAGTGTAAAGTATGTACTAGAAAGAAAAACAAAGAGTTTAGAGTAAAAAACAGACAGAGTGAAATAGAGCGCCAGAAGAAGTGGCGCGAAGAGAATGTAGAACACCGCAAAGAGTATAACAGGAAAAACAGAGATTTAATCCTAGCCAATACTCGAAAGCGACAGGTTAGGAAGAAAGTACAGACGCCAGACCTCTGCCAAATGGAGAGGGATATGATAAAGGCTCTATACTTCATATCAAAGGTACTAAGCAACAGTTGTTCATACAACTTTAACGTGGATCATATCATGCCAATTTCAAAGGGTGGACTCCATACCTTCAGTAATTTGCAGATTCTTGCCGAACACGAAAATAAAAGCAAAGGTAATAAGACATGGCAATAAACGTAATAATTGACTCAGTAACTTACAGCATCCCAGAGCTAGGCGAACGCTCATGGGGACAAGATACTACAGACTTACTAGAAGTACTAGGGAACGCCGCTTATAAGATAAAAGGTGGATTAATCCCACTTGCTACCGAAGCAGACTTCGGACCAACCGCTGGACTAAAAGCCCTGTGGTTTAAATCTCAAACATCAAACCCCGCTAGTGCAGGAGTAGTGCGTCTGGCTAACCTAGATGCTATAAACTGGCGGGATTCTACCAATAATACGGACTTAACACTTACCGTTGACGCCTCTGACAAACTAACTTTCGACGGATCAGAGGTACTAGACACAGACAATACTGCTACAGTGACCAACAAGACCATTGATGCAGACAACAATACAATCACCAACATAGGTGACGAAGAGATCAAGGCTGGCGTAGATGCAGCCAAGATACATGACGGTTCAGTATCCAACACCGAGTTCGGGTATCTGGACGGAGTTACTAGTTCTATCCAGACTCAGATCGACTCCAAGGCGGCTGACGCGGATTTAACTGCCCACTTGAATGATACAGTGGATGCTCATGATGCGTCTGCAATTAGTTATGACAATGCTACTAGTGGCTTAGCGGCTACTGAGGTTCAGGCGGCTATCGACGAAGTAGACGGAGATCTGGATGTCCATATTGCTGATGGAGCTATTCATTTTACTGAGGCGTCCATTGACCACACCAATATCTCCAATGTTGGAACCAACACACACGCCCAGATTGACGCCCATATAACAACCAGCGCCGCCCATATTGCAGCTACTGCTGCACATGGCGTATCTGAGGTAATGGGGACAAGTGGAAGCACTCTTCAGAGTGTAACTTACTTAACAACTGATAAGTCCGATAACTCGGATGACTTCGAGCTAGCTCCTAGTTCTATAATTACAAGACTGACAGGATTTACGGCTGACAGGGCCATGAGCAGTATTAACCCAATCTCCACGAAGGTGCTGATACTAGCTAATGACACAAGCTACAAACTGACTGTAAAGAACGAAGACACTGGAGCTACCGCAGCTAGACGGATATTGACCGGCACAGGCCGCGACTTAAGTGTTGCTTCTGGTGCTTCAATCAGCTTGGTATATGACAGCACTGAGAGTAGATGGCGTGTTGTTGGTGGAGCAGGGTCTGGCGGACTGTCCACGCAAGGTGTATCCAGTGCGACAACTGCTGAAGTATCCCTGCATTATCTTGTTGATACCAGTGGCGGTGCTTTTACAATTACACTCCCGACAGGATCAGAAGGTTCTGTGATTCGGTTCACAGACGCCACGGAGAGCTGGGGCACTGATCCACTGACTATTGCTCCCGCTACAGGCGAAGCTATTGATGGCCAAGCTGCTAACGAGACACTTGTACTTGATGTTACAGGTACTTGGGTACAGTTCATGTGGGACAACAGTGTCGGACAATGGGTGACTGATGACATATTCGCAGCTTATGGTGACGTAAGGGTGAGTGGGTCTTCGGGTAAGAACTATGTGTTAAACCCAGATGCAGCCACCAACACCGATGACGTTACTGGCGATTCAGGATTCAGCGTCACTCGGACTACAACTGCGGCTGAGCTAGCAGAAGAATCTAAGGGCACTGGATTTCTGATAAGCGGATCAGGGTTGACCGCAGGAACCAGCAAGGTTGCTTGGGCTATCCTGGCGACTGGTATTGATGATGCTGATGGCGGAGTCTTCGGACGAGCCAAGTGTAGCATTCTGGACACCTCTGGTGCTGTAAACGGTGATGTTACCATACAGGTGTATGACGTTGACAACAGTGTATACGTTGGCGACAGTGACACAATTACAGGTACCGGAACCTACTATTTGGATGTACCTTTCAGAGCTGGTGGAGACTATGAGTTCCATGTAATCGCAGTTGGCACGTCCGTCAGCGAGTTCACCGCCAGTGGCGTTACCATTGAGCCAGTGAGTCAAACGGTTGCTGGTGTTACAAGTAAATGGCAGAGCTATACACCGAGCAATACTCAGGGTTTTGGTACTATATCCTCTAATAATCTCCAGTGGAGAATAAATGGTCAGAACGTAGAAATAATTGGCGATTTCACTTCAGGAACGGTGACAGGTGATGAAGCCCAGCTTGAATTACCAAACAGTTATACTATCAGTTATGAGGGGTCAACTAGTGCGCAATTAGTAGGATTCTTCAATAAAGCCGCTTCATCTGTGGGACAGCAGCAAAACGTGCTAGCTACTCATGGGGACACTTATCTAAATTTTGCAGGCAACGCTAATAACGCAGCTAACACAGCACTAGCCCCAGCAGCCGCTAACTCCTTGATAGGGAGTTCTCAGAGGGCGTCTTTTATTATATCTGTCCCAGTAGCCGAGCTAGCAAACAACTACACACCGACTATAACAGACGCTTGGTATCAGAATCTAAGGTTCAGCGCCTATTCTCAAAATGAATCAGTAGGTAACACCTCAATAGTCCCTTTTGCGACTGCCGATTACAATCTAGGTGGAGGGAGTTTTTCATCAGGTCAGTATACTGTACCTGTAGATGGATACTACAGAGTTACGGCACAAATGCGATTTAATGCTACTGCATCTCAAACTTGGGGAATTTATAAAAATGGTTCCATTGTTGGTATCGGTACTATTCCAAGCGGGGATGGCATTATTGTTAATAAAACTGTATATGCGTCCGCTGGAGACACTCTGGATGTTAGGAACGCCTCTGGAGCTACAAGAACAACAGCTAACTTTGCTAATCAGTCTAGTTTAGAAGTAGTCAGAGTATCCGACTACTCGGTCAGGAAAGCAAGCTTGCCGTTTAATAGGTGGCAGGAAAAAGCCGTAGGGAGCGACGTTACTACTAATGGCACATTCACCACATTTAACAACTTGGTAATAGGGAAGCATTACAATATATTCGGTTCCTATCATTGTACTGTAAATAATACAGACACACTGATACAGGTTTTTATAAAACATGACGGTAATACAATAGATGGTGGCAGGTTTCAGGTTCCGTCTGGCGCTGGTGCTAAACAAGGCACACTTAGGCTAGGTAATATATTCAAAGCCACAGCCACGACTGTTACCGTGGAGACTGCTAGCGCCTCCGCTAATGCTAAATTAAACGCTGATACAACTAGTGAAAGGTGTTTTACCACATTAGAAGAGCTGAGCATGTATGTGGATGAAACAACAGACTTTACTTAAAAAGGAGTAATACATGGCCAATTTATCGAGCCGTAATCAACAAGTTAGGCAAGCCTCCGCACCTTTGAGTGCGGGGAGGGCCGGATTTATTCAGCAATACGCGGGGACTTCGGCCCCCAGCGGATGGCTGGAATGCTCAGGGCAAGCCGTCTCTCGGACGGATTATGCCGACCTGTTCGCAAACGTAGGCACCAAATATGGCGTAGGTGACGGGTCCACTACATTCAACTTACCAGACGGTCCACGACGGACTAATGAAGTTGATCTAAGCTTAAGCTCTACTCCCACTGGTTGGTCAACTATTACAGCTACTGGTCACTTAGAGCAGTCAGCAGAAGGTCAGCTATACCTCCATTTTTTAATTTATGGAGCTTATACAGTGTCTACTGGAAATCAGTCTATCACTATTGATGGCATATCAGCCTCAATAAATGGGCAGGCCGTAGCTTGTATGGGTGAGGCGTCAGCCGGATATAATGCGTTTTTTAACTCAGGTGTTATCACTATGTACACAGGAGGTACTGGTACAAATGACCTCAGAGTTCAAGGGCGAATCATCATTGATTCAGCCAGCGACACCTTCGTAAGTGCAGATGCCGACTACTCGACTCTAAGTGAAGCATGGGAAAGTATCCCCATCATCAAGCTCTATGATGACGTAGCCGATGCCGTCAGCGTTGGCGTAGCCGAGGCTACCTCAAGTGAGTTGGGTACTGTAAAGAAGCCTAATGGGTCAGTACGACTGGATACAGGTAATGGTAGAGGAAGTACTAACCTTACAGTTAGGAGGTTCACTAACAGCACTGTAACAGGCGACGCCTTTACTTATGCAGACTCCGCTACTGACGGTATGAGTATTACGGCCAACAGAGATATGCTAGTATCAGCCACCTATTCAGATGTTGATGGAGCAACATTTCAGCTAGGAATTATACTAAATGGGACTGGGACGGATTTAACATCTTTAGCTCCGTTGAGTATAGCTGCATCAAAAAGAAGAGCATCAGGAGAGTTTGCTGCGGCATATAGAAGTTCTGTTACTACCTCTGTATTTAGGGTCAGTGCTGGTGATATAATAAGAGCGCAGCAAAGTAATACTACATATAATGATGGATCAGATGTGACGGTGTTTTACATTGAGGAAGTAATTAGACTATAAATAAGGAGGCATTATGCCAGCAATAGTAGTAACATTTTTAAAGAACATGGCCCTTAACTTCATCTTCGAGCTTCTATGGGGTGAGCTAATCCGATGGCTTGGTGAGCAAGCTAAGAAGTCAGAGACTCCAATTGACGACAACGTCGTGAAGTGGCTGTCTGGCAAGAAGCCAGAGATCGAAGAGACAGTCCGCAAGGCTGTAAAGTAATGAATGAGTACTGCAACACTTGTTTGCGTACCACTAAACACAAACTAGACGACGGCACTTACGAGTGCCTAGTCTGTAGCCGAAGGACTTTGGAATGTAATGAACCACCAAGAATTGATCGAAAAGATCGACCAGAGGTTCGACAAGACGGATGCGAAGATTGATGCGCTGCAAAAGGAGCTGCATGAATACTCTCGTAAAACCGCCGTCTTGGAGGCCCAGATGTCAGGTCTTACAAGCATAGGATTATTAATCGTAGCTTCGACCCTAGGGGTCCTAGCATATATATTTCAGAAAGGGATCTAATATGAAGTCACCAGATAGCGAAGCTTTGATGAGCATTATCTCTGGCATGAAAAGCCTACAACTAGAAAAAGTTAAAGGTTTCAAGAACAAGAAGGACGAAGACCCCTCCATCGAGATCGAAGAGGCGGGCGAAGGCGAAGACGAAGAAGATGAGGACTAACACATGGTTTCACGCACTACAGATGATCTATTAAATAAAATAAAGCGTAGGGCGTTCATTCCGTCTTCCCAATCCACCTTCACAGATGAAGAACTGCTGGAGGTAGCAACGGAAGAATTACATGGAGTTATCGTCCCGGATATCATAAAGACGCGAGAGGACTACTTTGTATTCAAAGACACCTCCTCCGCGCTAGACGGCTCCTCTAACCAGACCTTCAATATCCCTGACAGGGCAGTAGGCTTGCAGTTACGCGAAGTTAGCGTTACTTCTGGCGGCACCGAGAGGAATATTCCCCGGCTGGACATCGAGGACCGAGTGTACCAGAATGCAGGCGGGTATGTCTACGGATTTGACATTACCAGCAACCAGATCAATTTGTTTGGCGGATGCACTGGCACACTGAACCTTTACTACTACCTGCGACCAGGCGCTCTAGTGAAGAGTACCCAAGCACGACAAGTAGTCTCTACGACCTCAAATTCAATCACTGTGGCCTCTTTTCTGTCAGGCTGGACTACCAGTACCACTTTCGACGTAGTGAAGGCTACGGGCGGATTTGACTACCGAGCGATTGGATTGACTGTAGACACCCTAGATAGCGGAACAGCCACTATCACATTTAATGAAGACCTGCCTACAGAGGCATGGAAGTCTATTCAGGCTGGTGACTGGTTGGTTGAGTCTGAGTACTCCCCGGTTCCACAGATCCCGCAGGAATGGCAGGAATATCTGGCCGAAGCTGTTGTTGGCTACATTATGGAGTCCATTGGTGATTCCGAGGGCTTCCAGCGCGCACAGGCTAGGAAAGACGAGTTACGAAAGAATGCACTATCTATCATATCTTCGCGGGTTGATGGAGAGAGCAAGAAGATCGTACCCCGAAGAAACAGAATTAACGGTATTTATGATTCAAAGTACCGAAACTACTAAGAGGTAGAATATGGCCTTACAAGAAGAGTTGATAACCAAGTCCAACGGCTTGGCTACATTTGCCGACAGGTTGTCACAAGTACCTGAAGGCTCTCTTAGCGTAGCTAGTAACATCGTGATTGATAAGGACGGCCTGTTCTCCCCTAGACGTGGATATGAGAACTTGAGTGGCTCCCTAACCGGAGCTATCAAGTCTCTTCATACCTACACTGAAGACAGGTTCAACAACTTACTAGCATATGTTGAAGACTCAGGAAATAAAGAGCTGTGGCTATACGACGACGACTTAGGGTCGTGGGCAGCCTTCGCTACTCAGATACAGCCTCCATCCGGTGCAAACCGAATACGGACGGCACAAGCTAATAAAAACTTATACTTAACGTCCAACAAGGGCGTACAGAAAATAGACTCGACATCCAGCGACATCATTGATGCAGGCGCTCCACAGGCACTTAGTGCAGAGTTCTCCGTAGCTAATGACGGAACAGGTACAGCGGTTTCCGACCAAGCTTATGACCAGCTCATGGCATACCGCCTTGTGTGGGGATACAAAGACGCCAAAGATAACTTGGTATTAGGCCCTCCTAGCCAAAGGATGCTCGCAGAAGTACCTCTGGCAACAGGGGTATGTGATGTTGAGATGGAAATCTTAATACCTACACCTCCAGTAGATACTAACTGGTTCGTACAGGCATATAGGACTACTATAATCGACAGCACACTTTCAGGGTCCGACCCTGGAGACGACATGGGTCTAGTTCTTGAACGAAACCCTAACGCAGCCAGGACTACTCTTAATGCCAACATAACTGACTCCGACACTTCCCTAGTGCTGGTTGACAGTGAGTATGCCTTTCCAGCAGATGGAGGCCGTATAATCATCGGAACCGAGGAGATTGACTACGCTTCCCGAACAGGCACTACACTTAACAGCCTCACACGCGGAGTGAACGGGACTACAGCCGCAGCTCATACAGCGGGTGACGATATAGCACCAGATGATATCTACAATAAAGTCATCATATTGCAGGACTCAACCCCGGACGACTTGCGGGGAGCTGACCTTTACACTAACGCTACTCAGCAAGGTGCGCTACAGGCGAACTATGAGCCGCCACAGTGTAATGACTTGGCCCTTTACCAGAACCACATGTTCTACGCCAATACTGAATCTAAGTACTCATTATCTGTAGACTTATTGGCGGTAGACTTCACTGGAGGCACACAGTCAGCCCTTGAAGATGGCGACACGATTACTATTAACGGAGTTACCTACACAGGAGCTTCGACCGAGGACGCTTCGTCAGACCAGTTTTTGATCTCTAACACAGCGGATTACTTGGTAGACTTGGACCTCACGGCCCGCTCTATCGTCAATGTAGTGAACAAAAGTGCATCAAATACGGATATATGGGCATTTTATGACTCTGGGGAAGAAGACTTACCCGGTAAGCTCAGGTTTGTAGAAAGAGACTACGGAGATGCCGTAGCATTCACTATGAGTAGTAGCCGCCCCAATGCTTGGTCACCGGACATTGGGTCCTCGACCAGCACAGCTACTAATGAAGCTAGACCTAACCGTATTTATTACAGTAAGTTCCAGCAGCCCGAAGCTGTTCCGCTACTTAACTACTTTGATGTAGGTGCTGCCAATGACGAGATTCTTCGGATCTTGCCTTTGCGCTCGATTCTACTGATCTTTACTACAGCAGGTATCTACAAGCTGACCGGAGCAACGTCCTCCAGCTTTCAGGTGTCCCTGTTGGATGATACGGCTAAGCTAATCGCGCCAGACACGCTGGTAGCCTTAAACAACACCGCTGTGGGACTTTTCGACCAAGGGGTATCTCAGGTATCCTACAGTTCAGTACAGATCTTGTCGAGGCCAATAGAGGGTGATTTGAACGCCTTACGAGGGGCCGCAGGAGACAAGATATCTGAGTTGGGCTTCGGGATTTCCTACGAGACAGACCGCAAGTACATGATAGCACTGCCGGAGACTAGTGCAGCTACAGCTCCTCAGATCATATACGTCTATAACGTGTTTACGCAGTCCTGGACTACCTATGACTTGAGTCCTACATTTGGTATTGTAAGGCCGGAAGATGACAAGATTTATCTGTCTTACACCGACCAAGTGACACGGGAGCGCAAAAGCTTTGACGACACCGACTATGCAGACCCAGAGATTACTGTGACTGTCAACTCGGTAGCGGATACTGTACTGACTTTAACTAGTGTCAACGATATACAAGTTGGATATCAGTACTATGAGTCCTCCAGTAAGTTTTCCTACGTCACTGCGGTTGACGCTGCAAACAACACGATCACGCTGTTGGATGACTTGACATGGACTACAGGTACGCGGGAAGTTAGGCCGTATATAGTAACCACGATGGAGTGGAACCCGATATATGCGAACTCTCCCAACATACTGAAGCAGTTCCCAGAAGCTACACTTCTTGTGAACAAACCTATCACCGACATCACGGTAGGCTACAAGACACTATCTAGTGCCTTCTATGAGTATGTAACTATCACGGACTCCTCGAACGGCCCTTGGGGGTTATTCGAGTGGGGTGAGGTTCCTTGGGGTGGGTCACCTTCGATCTTCCGCTACAGGACTTGGGTTCCTAGAGCTAAGCAACGAGATTCAGCCATAATTCTTCGGTTGACTCAGAACACAATCTACAATGACTTTGAGATCTCCGGTTGGTCTTTGATCTACCGAACAGTATCTCAGAGAGTAACGAGGTAATTATGGGAAGAGTTCCTGAAGAAACCCAGATCGTACCGGAAGACTTCGGCAAAGACGATCAGGAAATGGTAGGCCAGTTAGCTGGCCCTATCAACAACTACATTTTGCAGTTAAACTCGATACTTGCCGGACAGGCTAGCATCACTGCGGAATTTAAAACATATACTGTCCAGGGCGACCAAACCCTGAACATTTCCTCCTCGATTACCCAGCCGTTCGGGGTACAACTCGTCGGCTGGCGTAATCTTTCCTCTCCTTCCGCTACCTTATCCGCAGCTCCGGCTGTGGAGTGGTCAGCTAACGGGAAAGGTACAGTGACTGTGGACTTCATAGGTCTAGTCGCTTCAGATAAATACAGTGTTAACTTAATTATATTCACAGGAGTCTCATAAATGGCTACAGTAGCAAACCAGCCAGGTATAGATGAAGATAAGGATAAGGAAGGCGTAAACTTAGGTACACCTGCTCCAACTATAGGCGGAGGCACAGCCCCTTCCAGCGGAGGCGTATCTAGTGCAGCCGCTTCTACTCCCGGTGCTATTACAGGTGGAGATAAAGCAGCAACCTCTTCCGGCTCCTACTCAGATGTAGGTCGCTACCTCAAGGCGAACAAGCCTAGGATTGGACAGTATGCGAGCCAGATTGCTGGTAAGGTATCCGACAAGGTAAGTGAAGCCGACACCGCTACCCAAGAAGAAGTCAGCGGAATACAAGGGGATATCGACGCAGCAAAACTACCAGGGACTGACTTCTACAAAGGTAAGGATGTAACCAACCTCGATGTAGGCAAGTCTCAGGAATTATTAAGTGGAAGATGGAAAGGACCTAGTGCAGAAGAGACAGCTCTTTCTACCCTATCAGGACTTGAGGGAGCTAGAGATCTAGCGAACTTATCCGGTAGTTATGCAGGCTCCAAGGAGCTTATTGGTCAGACAATGCAGCCCGCTGAAGGTAGGTATACTAGGGGTATGACTTCCCTTGGAGCCTCCTCCCTACAGGGTGATGCCGCTGCTAGAGGTACTCTAGGCCAGAGTAGGGAGGATGCAGGAGCCGCTTATACAAGGGGTGTCGAAAGCCAAACCGACCTTCGAGATAGTATAGCTCAGGGTATTGAGGCCAATAAGCAGGCAGGTGAGAACTTCGCCGACTGGCTAAGAAGTACCACTGCTGATATTAGTGATAACCCAGCTCAAGCCCAAGCAGCTAGAGATCAAGCCTTAGTAGATAGATTATACTCAGAACATGGCAATATATGGGACAAATACTTAGAAGATAAGGATAATGTCACTCAACGACAGTGGGACCTACGCTACCAATCAGCTAAAGACTATAGGGATGATGCTAAAAGAGAGTGGTACGCTGGAACAGGCCCTTATGCCGGGATGACAAGAGAACAATTCTATGATGCAGTGATACCAAAAGCAAAGGAACACGCCGCAAGAGTAGCTATAGAAAACTCAGGAATATCTAATATGACCTCAGGTCTAACCTCCGAAGATGTGGGTAGACTTAATGCGATTAATTCAATATTAGCCGGTTCCGGTAGGAACGACATAGCCGAGAGCGTGACGTCAGCATTAAGTCAAGGGACATATGACCAAAAATCTGTGGAAGATAAATTAATGGAGTGGCTAAGTGGTGGACCTATGGCTGATTATCAATACGCAGATACAGGCGGAACTTTTAACAGTTAATATAATTAGAATTACTAGAATTTTTAGGAGAATATGACATGGTAGCACCAGCAATTGTAGCCGCTGGAATAGGGGCAGCCTCAACACTCGGTTCCGCGATTATGGGCAACAAAGCCAAGCGAGATTCCGAAAGACGTCAAACCGCTAGAATGAATCAGATCATGGCGGAACTGGACGCAGGAGGAATGCCCGAACTCAATGAGTATGAATTAGAAGCATTTAAGAACCTATTTACGGCACAAGAGATGGGTCCTTCTGCATATGAGAATATCCAACTTGACCCAGAAGCTCTGGACGCCCAACGAGCAGCCCTTTCTAAACTAGGTGAGATCGGCCAAGGCGGCCTCTTACTTGGCGACAAGGTAGCTCTACAGGAGATCCAAGACTCCCTAGCACAAGAGGATGCCGGACGACAGGCAGCTATCCAGCAGAACATGGCCGAAAGAGGCATGGGAGGCGGAGGAGCTGAATTAGCTCAGAGACTTATGAGCCAACAAGCCAGCGCAGACCGCGCAGGAGCCAACTCTCGCAACGTAGCCGCTATGGCTCAGCAGAGGGCATTGGATGCCATCATGCAGAGAGGTCAGCTAGGTGGTCAGATGAGAATGCAGCAGTATGGTATGGAAGCCGACAAGGCGAGAGCTATGGGTGAGATCAGCCGCTTCAATGCAGGTCAGAGACAGCAGGCTCAGGCGGTAGCTCAGGATACAGCTAACATGAATACGCGACTAGCTCACGAACAGGCGGCTATGAAGAACCAGCTAGATCAACAGCGGTATCAGAACGCCTTAAATAAAGCCGCAACAAAGTCCGGAACTTATCAGGGACAGAACGCCATAGATGCTGCTGGGGCCGCTAACCAAGCTAATATGTATGGAAGTATA
>Ga0208785_1000346_pt1 | contig 20771 bp, 22 predicted proteins | sample DEB08_DNA_2_FD_185499 | JGI IMG/M metagenome (GOLD analysis project Ga0208785, IMG submission 185499) | Aqueous microbial communities from the Delaware River and Bay under freshwater to marine salinity gradient to study organic matter... | ecosystem: Environmental > Aquatic > Marine > Coastal ...
TTCTAAAAGTGTTATACCGAAACTTTCACTTTTTGTGTTTAAAGCAAGATAAATATTAGTTTTACCAAAGATTTCAATTTTAAATTCATCAGTTGGATTTTTAAAGATTGTAATATTTTTATGAGATTTATCTTTATTTGTTACTGCATAAAATAATTTATTTTTAAATAGCTGATTATTTGATAGTTTTACAAAAAGGCTATAGTTCTTTCTAGTTTCTTGACGACCAATAAACAGATATCCTTGATTTTTATTAAAAGAAATATTTTGATTAATTTTTATCATATTTGGAATCAGTATTGGTTCACTATTTAAAGATAGAGCGTTAGATTCGGCTGATTTACTTACATAAGTACTAATCCCTTTATACCTAAAAAATTTATAAATAATACTCAATATATTTGTAATAATCGGTCCTAATGAAGCATGGTGTGTAAAAATATATTTTTTACTCTTAGGAAGTTTCCAAAAGAATAACGGGATAAAAGGTTCGTGTACGTGAACAACATCGGCCCAATCAATATAATCACGTAACAATTTCCTATTTGGAAAAAGTAATACTGATGATATAGAAGAGTTAAATGGAATATTAAATATTTTATTGGAATCTAATGACTCCGTTTTACCATATGCAAATACCTTAACTTCAAATTTCTCATTCGAAGACAAATAATCTTCCATAAGACTTACTTGGTTCTGCACTCCCCCATATTTTTGAAATGAATAAGGAGTTAGTAGAAGTACTTTAATACTCACTTGTCCATACAGGTTGTATTGAATGCCACTGGTTAGGGTCTAATAATATAAGTTTTTCTAGTTCTTTACTTAACACTTTCAAACCATGTTGAATGCTTTGAGCGTCATTTTCAAAATGAGGAACTATAAAAGGTTTTCCAAAAACGAGTTTATATTTATTGTCTATTTTTAAAAAACTAGCTGGAATAATTGGTACCTGTTTATCTAGAGATAAAGAAACAGGACCTTTAGGAAATGCTGCTAATTGATTAAAGAACTCTACACCTATTCCACTTTTACCAACATGTCTATCTGCAAGTAAACACACATGATATCCCTCATCAAGATGATTACTTAATTGCTGATATGTATTTTGACCTTTTCCACCTAATAATATCTTACAACCTAGCGATTCTCTTAAGTCTGTAAACCATTTAAGAATTTTTTTGTCTGACAATGGCTCGGCAACGGCTAATAAATTTAGATTTAAAATTCTACCTATAGGTATAGCAAATTCCCAATTGCCTACATGTGGCAAAGCAATAATGAAAGAATCAAAATTTCTATTTAATTTTTTTACTTCATCTTCGTTTATTATTTCTACATCTTGCAAAATTTGGGACTCATAACCATCTTTTGATAGCCAAATAGTTTCGATCCAGTATTTAACGTAATTAATTTTTACAAGTAATGGTGAGTAGTTTTTAATATTTTTTTTACGTTCATTAAGCTTGATGTTGCTTCTCGGGGTTAGCAAATAATATATAAAGCCGATTGGGTAGGATAAAACCAAAATTTTACGTAAACTAATATTTCTAATAAGCCTATGTATAAATTTTATTATAAAAAATTTCATTTTGATAAATGTTTATATAGGTATGTAAATCTTTGAATTACTGTGATCCATGAAATAATTGCGAATATGTATACATAGAGAAAGTTAAAATCAAAAAACATAAACAAAACTGCAAATATAACTCTTTCTGGTCTTGCAGCTAGTCCTTTTGTATTTTGAAGTCCAAAATATTCAGATTTTGCACGCATGTATGGAGTTAAATTTGATGAAACAAGTATTGAAAATATTGTAAAAAGTTCTAAATCACTATCAGTGAAGCAAATCCCAACAACACTCCAAATTATTAATTCTCCTATTCTGTCTATAAGAGAGTCTAGTACTCCACCTCTTTCACTAACTAAATCAACTTCTCTTGCGTAAGGACCATCAAGACCATCAATAGCACTACCTAGGAAAATCAATACAATACCTAGATTTCTATTTTCAATATAAATAAAATAGGATCCAGTAATAATTACAAAGAGTCCTAATAACGATACTGTATTAGGTTTTAAATTTAGAAACTTTAAAATCTTTATAAATGGTTTAGCAAAAACTTCAGAACTTTTTTTAAAATATTTTTCAAGCATTTAATTTTTCAGTATATGGTTCAGTGATTACTCTTCCACTAAATGCACTTATTTCAATTATTGTTTTATTTGAAGGTGGATTTTCATGGGAATAAACTATTACGGTCCACACAGGAGTCAATATCTGTTTAAGGGTAAATTGAAATGTCAATGCAATTGAATAGTATCCAATAGAATGATCGATATTATTTGAAATCTTCTCAATAACTTCTTGCTGTCGAATTTTAAATTCATTATTAACAACAAATAATAACAATGAAACAATACTCAAGATAATTATCACAGGGACAAAAGATACAAAATCGATCATTAAAGATGTTATATAAATTAATAAAACAACTCCCAGTACAACATAGGGATACTGTTTTCTCTTGCTTGGATCTGGGACAACATAGCTACCAACAGCTAAAGAGTTCAAATCATCAGGAAGCAGAGTTTCTTCAGCAACGTCATTATCAATTTCAATTCCGTCAATCATCAACACTAAACTCCGGTTCTTTTAAAGATTTCTTAATATTGTTAATTGCATTTTTATAATCAAGATCTTTCATGTTTTTATTTCCAAATATATTGACAGCCATAGTATTGTTCGATGCGTCTTTCTCACCAATTATTATTTGGATTGGGGTTTTCGATTTTTCAGAATTATGTATTTTTTCACCAAGTCGAATATTTCTGTCATCTAAGTTAACTCTGAATGATTTTAAATCGCCAAGAATGGTTTGAGCATATTCATCAACATCACCTATAGTCAAAACATCAATCTGAATAGGTGAAAGCCATCCAGGCAAATTACCCGCATAGTGTTCCAATAACACAGCCGTAAATCGTTCTACTGATCCTAATAGTGCTCGATGAATCATTACTGGTCTAGATTTCTTATTTTCAGAATTTACATATTCGATATCAAAATTATCTGGTTGTGCAAAGTCGATTTGAATTGTACTTAATTGCCATCTCCTTCCAATGGCATCTTTTGCATGTAAATCGATTTTTGGACCATAAAATGCACCCTCTCCTTCGGCAGTTTGAAATGGTACATTTAATTCTGTTAACGATTGTTTGAGACTGTTAGTAGCATTTCCCCAATCTTTATCGCTTCCAATGTATTTTGTAGGTTTTGTCGAAAGATCCGCTTCAATTTCAGTTAAGCCATAGCTACCTAATAAATTTACAGAAAATGATAAAAGAGTTTTTACCTCATCATTGATTTGATCAGTTGTACAAAATATGTGAGCATCATCTTGAGTAAAACCTCTAAGTCTAAGTAACCCGTGCAAAACGCCCGTTTTCTCATATCTATAGACAGAGCCAAATTCAAAATATCTTAATGGTAATTCTTTATAAGAATGTAAGTCACTTTTATACACAAGGATATGAAAAGGACAATTCATTGGTTTTAAATAATAAGTTTCACTATTTTCATCATGATTTATTGGAGGATACATATTTTCTTTGTAATGATCTAAATGACCTGATGTTTCCCATAGAATTGATTTACCTATGTGAGGAGTATTTACTAAAGAATAACCATTTTGTAGATGTGCTTTTTTACTGTAAGTTTCTATTACATCTCTTAATACAGCACCTTTAGGTTTCCATAGAAAATTACCAGAACCGAGTTCTTCACTTGAAGTAAATAAATCTAATTCGTTACCTAACTTTCTATGATCTCTTTTTTCTGCTTCTTCTTGTTGAATTAAGTATTGATCTAAATCCTCTTTAGAAAACCATGATGTACCATATATTCTTTGTAGTTGAACGTTTGATTCATCACCACGCCAGTAAGCACCTGAAACTTTCGTCAGTTTAAAATGCTTAAGTACACTTGTTGATGGCACATGCGGTCCCATGCACAAGTCGATAAATTCATCATTTGCATATGTAGATACCATCTCTTCACCGACACCCTCATCAGATTCTGCTGATTCAATTAGCTCTAACTTTAATTTCTGATTTTTAAATATTTTTACAGCATCTTTTTTTGTTATTTCAGATCTAATAAAACTTTGTGCACTTTTAGAAATTCTTATCATTTCTTTCTCTATGTTTTCGAGTTCATTTTCTTTTATTGGAGTTTCAAAAAGAAAATCATAGTAAAATCCATTTTCGATACTTGGGCCTACTCCAAACTGAGCATTTGGAAATAGATTTAATACTGCTTGAGCGAGTATATGAGCAGAAGAATGTCTTAATATGTGCAGTGCATCTAAATCTTTAGTGGTTACTATTCTTATATTTATGCTCTCTGATATTTCAAAAGATAAATCTTGAAATTTATTATCTATTTCAACACAAATAGCGTCTTTCAATAACCTAGGACCTATGCTTTCAGCAATTTGATAACCAGTAACGGGTGATTCATAATTTCGCACTGATCCATCAGGTAGTGTAATGTCAACATTCATGATTTAATAATAATATGCCATATATGTAACTCTGAACTTCATAATTAATTAAAAATATTTATAAATATTCATAATAAAATGATTGTATGAAGAATAGTATAAAATTCGTTAATTCAAATATTCTATATACATTCTCTAGTGTAAATAGTAAATACATTGTAGAACTTACATACAATTTTATTAATCAATATCAATTACAAAATATATCAATAAAAATATTATCAAAATCAAACAATGCAATTAGCTCTATAGATCTAAGGAAGTTAAATATATATAGCCTAAACAAAAAAGCACAAAAACAAATATCTAATTTGGCAGATGTAGACAATGACTACTTTATTGAACAAACTGGTAACAAAAACTTCAACAAAATTAATATAAATAAATTTGTTAAAAATATTCAAACTAGAAATACACCAAATCGTAATGAATTAATGTGTCAATACGCTTACGTCTATGACTTCTTTATAAAATCAAATCACAATAACTATTCAATGTTTTTAGCAAAAAAACTAAACTATTCAGAAAATTACATTAAAAATCTAACAAAGGAACTCTTTGAAAAAAAGTATTTGTTAAAAAATACTACAGGTGTACCAGGCGGAGTGTTTAGTAAAAAAACGTTAAAGTATTTTAATTCTCTGTAACTTCAATCGTACTAATTACAACATCTGTAGTGGGCTTATCAGCTGAGTCTGTTTCAACAGATGCTATGTTATCAATGACATCAAATCCATTTACAACTTGTCCAAAAATTGTATAACTATATGGAAGTGGATAATCAACATGCATGATAAAGAATTGACTCCCATTTGTGTTAGGTCCTCTATTAGCCATAGCTAATATACCTTTTTCATATGGTCTTTGGTTGTTTAATTCATCTTCAAATTCATATCCTGGATATTTTCCATAATCACCGTGACCAGTCCCAGATGGGTCACCACCTTGGATCATAAATCCAGAGATAACTCTATGAAATATAACATTGTCATAATATCCATCTTTTGAAAGTGAAATAAAATTATTAACTGTCATTGGTGCATCACCTGTAAAAAACTCTACAGTCATATCACCTAAATTAGTTTTGATAACAGCTGTATAATTACTATCAGTATTTATATTCATTTCAGGTTGCTTATCATAAACTTTATCTGACATTTCTACTCCTATAGTTGTTGTTGTTTCAATTTGTACTTCAGCTTCTTGAATAGATTCTTCGTTAACTGAAGAACAAAAATTTAGAAGCAAAAATAATACAAAATATTTTTTCATTTTATCTTACTTAATCTTACTTTAGAAACAGCGCAAAGTTTATCATGATGGAACATTTTACATTCCCACAATTGATACGATCTCCCAATTTTTATTGGTTCAGCAATACATAATATCTCACCATCTTGAACACTCGATAAAAAGTCGGTGTTGTTATTTACTCCAACAAATGTTCCATTATCTAAAAAGTTTGCGCCATAAGAACATATTGTTTCAGCTAATGTCGAATACAACCCTCCATGAACAAGACCCATTGGTTGTTTGTGATGATCTTTAACATTTATTTTTGACTTTACATAATTTTCTTTAATTTCAATCATTTCGTGCCCAAGATAATTATCTAAATTAACACCTTCGAAATTTGTAAATTTACTCATCGTATACGCTTCTTAATCTTGATTCCCCTTCATTATTAATGAACCACCAATAGCCAGTAATAAATGTTATAAGTGTAATGAGTATTATAAACATAAAATAATTAATGCTATTTAGTGTCAGAAAAATATTATACATTCCATACACATACAAAAAGATTCCATAAAACGTAATAAAAAGTGTTACAAAACTAAACCATGAAAAATCTTTTCCAAGCTTGGCTACAACTATTTTTTTATCTTGAATCGGAAAAAAATATCTGTTTTCTAGTTTATGAGTGATATATGCATCTTTTTTTAAGACATTATTAATCTTCTTTTCTATGTATTCTGAATAATTCCTTGAAAATATTAAATAATATGCGTGAAATGCAAGAATTACACTTCCAAATAATGCTATTAAAGGCAATAAATAAATTGTTTTATCACTATTAAAGGAAATAATTAAAGAAATTAAACCTATTACAAAAAAATATCTAACATCATTAAGAAATTGTAAATGATAAAACCTATTCATACTTCTCATTCTCTTTAGTTGATTTTCTAACAGTTTTATTTCATCCACTTATTAAAGTGTATTTAGTTTATGTTTAATAAAAAATTATTTTTATTTTTTTTAGCTTTCTTATTTCTATTAAGTGTTTTCAATTTATTTAGTGATGTAACTCTTGAATATGTAGGCATATCTCTAGATCTATACAAAGAATTTGAAATAAGTTGTGGTACTGTAATTGAAATACTATCTAACATAGATAATCAAGAGTTTATGAAATCTCTTGGAGTCAATAGAAAATCGTGTATTGGTTCAACTGTAGTAAAAATTATTAACTTTATAAGCACTACACTATTCTTATTATTTATAGCATATTTCGGCCTAAGGTACTTTAAAAAAATAGATTCAAGAGAAGACCTAAGTGATTTAATTTCTATATTAAAAAGACGTAATACCAAATAGGTATAATAAATTTATGAAAATTGGAGCTTTTGTACCACAAGGGTGGCGAATGGACCTAAACGGTATTCCTGTTGAAAATCAATGGAATACCATTATTAACAGTGCACAAAAAATTGAAGATTTAAATTATGAGTCTATCTGGGTATACGATCATTTTCATACTGTCCCTAAACCAACACAAGATCCTACTTTTGAATGCTGGACATTGATGTCTGCACTTTCACAAACTACATCTAAAGTTCGTCTGGGACAAATGTGTACATGTAACTCATATAGAAATCCATCCTATTTAACAAAAATAGCTTCAAATATAGATGTCATGTCTGGAGGAAGACTGGAGTATGCAATTGGCGCTGGTTGGTACGATCATGAGTATAAAGCGTATGGATATGATTATCCTTCTGCAGGTGACAGATTAAAAATGTTAGAAGAATCTCTTATTGTGTATAAACTTATGACAACTGAAGACGCGCCAGTATTTAAGGGAACTTATTATGAAATTGATGGAGCAATCAATCAACCGAAACCATTACAAAAACCGTACCCCCCGCTATGGGTTTGTGGAGGTGGTGAAAAAGTAACTTTAAAACTTTTGGCTCGTTATGGAGATTACGGTAATTGGGATGTTGATGTTAATGGTTTTAAACATAAATCAGAATTACTACATGAACACTGTCTCAATGAGAAAAGGGACTACCACGAAATAGGTAGAACTCTTCACACCAACGTACTTATTGGTAGAGATAAAGAAGACTTAGATAATAAAATTTCTAAATTAGCCGAGTATACAAATATACCTAAAGAGTACTACTATGACCGACCACTTATTGGCACCAAGGATGATGTCTTTAAAACATTTACACAATATGAAGATGCAGGTTGTTGTTATTTAATTGCATACATTCCAGATATTGTATGGGGTGATACTTTAAATATTCTTTCGGAATTAATAGAGTCCTAAAAAAACGGAAGCCCCCAAAAAGAGGGCTTCCCAACAGGGCTGCGTATCACACTTAATTGAAACGCAATCTTAATATACCATTTTTCTTATGCAAAAGTAAAGTTAATTGTCAAAAGAAGGAGAAAAAGTGCTTGGAACTAAGGAAATCCAGGGTTTCCCTTTAGGAATATATAAAGTATTTCCGTTTGAATCAACAATATGAAAAGGGTCTAAATTAGAACCACGTTTCCATTTAGCATCAAGCATTTTTCCACCGTGCATTATTATTGCTCTTCCCTCACCTACAGTTTTAACAGATGGTAATTGTAAAGGATGCATATATGGCTCACACATTAAAGCTATTACAGTTGGTACAGCTATTTGTCCTGTAGAACCATCTTGATTTATCCAATTATGTGGATTTCCAGATGATGATCCTTTATATGCATCGTAATAAGTACGAACATAATTATTTCCATTCCAAGTCCAAGTAGTTGACGTTGCTGATGAAAATTTTAACTTGATACTTTTACCATTCGCCCAAGAGTTTATATTAGGATTACCCCAAGGAAATAAAGGCTGAGGATTGTTTGTTTTTTTATACCCTTTTGAGATTGCTAAACTTTTTAATTTATATGTGTCAGCGTATAAATTATGAGGTGCATTCCTAGATGAAATACGGAAAAATTCAGGTCGAGTATCAGTAATTACTGGGACTCCTATATCTATAATTTCAGGAATTAAACCTCCAGTAGCACCACTAGCAACTAATACACCATCTAATGGCCTTAGGACTGTTGGGTCTGTAGGTCTTGCAGATCTAATAGGGCCGTGGTATGAAGTATCTGACTCATAGAATATATTTATTAACCTTGTCATGCCACCTTCGACTAGAACTTCAAAAACAGCATCTGCATTTTGTGGTCCAGACTGGGGCCTAGCACGTACATTGTTATCATTCTTTATACCAATAACTATTTTATTATTCGCACCGCTTGGAATAACTAAGCCATTTACAGGCGAATTTATTCCATCTGTATAATTTTGTGTTTTTACTCTACCGATAGTTACATATGTCTTTTCTTTTTCAAGAGACCATCTTTCTGCAAGATAAGCATCTAACTCTTTTTGAGAATTTACTTGAGCTGTTTTACCAAATCTATATACAAATACAGGTTTAAAACAGGGATCTGGGACCCATATTCCATTGGAATCTACATAGCCATCAACACAGGTTTTAGAAGGATCGTAGTTTCTTAAATCTAGTCCATACGTTGTAGTCTCTGTGCTTGATTGTGATGAGTTGCTAGTTGGTGGTGCAACATCTACAGAGATGATGTAACTATCTTCACCTTTACTTAAAGCAGCTTTTGTCTTACTTCCAATAACACCATCAGAAACAAGGCCTGCTTTAGTTTGAAACTCTTTTACTGCTCTTTTTGTTTGAGGACCATTAATTCCGTCGAGAGATGATAAATATAGACCAAGATTTTTTAAAATTATTTGTGCATCATAAATTTCTTGTGAATATGTGGTCTCAGGTTGTGATATTTCGTTAGATATGTTTACAGATGTTGAAATGTTTTTTTTAACAATAGTTTTTTTATTTAATAATAAAGTACATGTTTGTGGACCAATTTTGCCATCTGAATCAATATTATTTGATTTTTGAAGTGAAATTAATGCCTTTTTTGATATATTTCCAAAAATGCCATCAATTTTACCCTCATAATATCCATAGGATTTAAGAACAACTTGCATCATTATATCTGAACGAACTGGATGATTTTCTATATAATCATCACAAGAATTACTTAAGTTGCTAGGAAGTAGTAATGCAGAAAATAAAATACCTGTTAGTAAATTTATCACTAATTAATTCTAATTATTTACAGATACTATACCTTCATTTGGTAAAATATGGACCCACTGAGTACTTGGTGGAACCTCTATGTCATTACCATCATTATCTGTTAAAACAAAAGGTTCAGATATATCTCCTCTTCTCCATGAGCCTTCAATGTAATTACCTTGATTAAATACATAAGCATTTCCAACACCAACAGTTAAAACACTAGGTAAAGTAGTAGACTTATCTTTGTATAGCGGTCCTTGAATAACAACAACTGTTTCTGTTTGTAGAATATCTGTATAATTACCATCTTGAGTGATAAAATTATGAGCAGTTGCTTCTTTATTGTTAGAGTAATTATCAATAATAAATCGTGAATACTTTTCACCATCTAATTTCCAAATAACTGTAGTAAATTCTGAATATTTAATAGTAATTTTATCTGCGCCATCAACCCAATTATTTTGATTCAAACCAAAAGGATATAATGGAGCGGGTCCTGGTTGTAAAAAGAAAAAACCTAAATTTTCTATTCTTTGTCTTACTAATTCAGTATCTGCATACAAATTGTGAGGGGCATTTCTTGCAGATATACGAAACATTATTGGACTAGATTGCTCTTCTAATACTGGGACACCTAATTCTCTAATTGATGGAATCAATCCAGTTGTAGCACCAGATACAACTAATGTACCTCCATAAGGACGTACCATTGTTGGATCTGTAGGTCTTGCAGATCTGATAGGGCCAAGATATTTAGATGAGTTGTCATAAAAAAAAGCAAGAAATCTTGTCATTCCACCTTCAACAAGTATTTCATGTACTGCATCTGCTTCTTGTAATCCAGATTGTGGTCTAGCATTTATGTTATTATCGATTTTAAACGCTATAACTCTTTTAGGTCTTTTTAACCAAGTTTCAGGAGGAAGTTCTTTACCGGTAAATGGAGACATTTTGTCAACGTCAAAAACATACTCTATTGTAGGTTCTGTAGTTGTTGTTGTTGTAGATTCTTCACTTTGTTGAGTAGTAGTGACAGGCGTTTCAGTAGTTGAAGTAGTGTCAACAGTGACAGACTCTTCTGTTGTAGAAGAGCATGAAACAAAAACAAGGGCAATCATTAAGATTGTGAATTTCTTCATGTGTTTATACTAGTGTAGAAAAGATTAATTTAATTAAATTTATTTTTGAATTAGTTGCTTGATAATATGTTAAGTTCTTAAAAATTCTGTGTGCTTTTTTATTTGTAACAAACCAAGGAGGATCAATTATTGCTGAGAATCTAAATTTAGAGTAAATAACACCTTTTTGTGGTGATTCAAATAGTAAAGAGTTGTGTACATATCCCTGACCGCTTTGTATATCATTATCATTATTACCTGGATAACCACCCCAAGGCATTGAAGGTATTACAAATCCAATAGCTGACCATTCATTAATTGCAACAGTGCCATATCTAAGTTCTTCAACATATGCATTAAGAATTGATTGATTAGTTTTCTTTTTATGATTTTTTATTAAAACAGTAACTCCTAAATTACCCCATAATTCATTATTAACATATTTAATAGCATTTAAAGCAAAATCTTCATAACTGGTAAATGGTATTTCTTTAAAATACAATGCTGTAGACCATACTTCTTTATTTGCATATTCTTTTTGTAAATCTAAGTCACTTACTAAAAATGGTGTATTACATGAAAGATTATTAATTTGGTCATAATTGTTAGTTTCAATTAATTCATTAAGATTTTCATATGCACCTGGATAATATGAAGTTGTATCACCTACTTTTTTTAAAAAATAAATAATTTCATCTTTTAATTTTTGAGTATGCTTCCAGTCTTTTGGTAAAACGATTACTTGAGCTGCAATACAGTTGAATCCTGAGTTGTTAAGTTTTGCTGTTACAATTTTTTTTGCTTGATGTCTAATTTCAGAACGTGACCAATTTCCAGGATGGACAATAATTGGAGTTACATTACCTAATTCTGAAGTGATTGGTTTTTTGTTAACTTTAGGTAAAGTTTTTAAGGTACGTTCTTTGTCATTAAGAATCCTTCCATAAACAATATTTTCATATGTATAATTTGAACCAGTTAAATGTGTATGATGAAAACTATCATTTTGAGTTAAATATTTTGAAGCTTCAATATCTCCCTCTGTGATGATCATGAATCCTTTGGATATAAAAGGTTCAAAAACTTGTGTAAAAATTGGTAATAAATAATCATTTACTGGATTTAGCTTTAAATAAATGACTGATTTGTATGCGATCATGTGAAATAATGAATCAAGAACTGGAATTGAAGAAACGTTACCAGCTCCAAGAACAAGTGTTATTTTTGGTTTGTTATTTTTGAATCTATTATTGAATCCCCTATATTCATTTATCTGATCAAAATTTAAATTCTTACCAAACTTTACTTCTCCTTCTAAAAAAGGAAATAAAAGCTTTTCAATATTCTTGGTCGGAAATACTTTGTAACTCTTTTTTGATTCGTCATATTTTGATTTGTCAAGACCTTCTTCATTCGTAAGTGTATCTTTGAAGTATTGAATGGCATAAATACATGAAAATGGACCACCTATCCATTCCTCACCTTCTTTCGATTTATTTAGAATTCCTTTTTTTTCAGATGCAAGCGTTGCCCAATAATAAGAAATAGTTTTTATGTTATCAATGGTTTGATCAAGCATAGTGATAAGCATTTCTTTATCTAGTTTTAAAAATTCAGAAGAATTGACTCTTAATTTACTTATATTTCTATCTATATCAATCTTGGATGGATTCATATATACATATTATTCAGTTAATTCAAGAAGTTCAAAATCTCCCCAGTTAACTGTTAAATGTTTTGCAGGAATAAGTTCATTTGGCCTTCCTACAGGTAAATTTTTAGGGTATTCCTCAAGTGACACATCTTCACCTTGGAGTTCATCAATAATACCTTTAAGTGTTTCTGCTAAGTCATCGAGGGTGTCTACAGTTTGTGTTTCTGTAGGTTCAAACATAAGAGCTTCTTCAATAATAAGAGGAAAATAAATAGTTGGAGAATGAAAGCCTTTATCTAATAAAGCTTTTCCAACATCATATGCTTTTATCTTATGAGATTTTTTTAGGTCTTTAACAGTTGCTACGAATTCATGCATACACGGTTCGTTATATGCAAGAGGAATAATTTTAGATATTACAGAACTTAGGTAACGGGCATTAAGAACTGCATAGGAACCTAGTGTATCTAAACCTTCTTTACCTAATAATTTCATATACACTAGAGCTCTTAAAGCAACTAAGAAATTACCGTGATATCCATGCATACGACCAATGGATAATTTTGGCATATACCACTCATAACTTTTTTCATTCTTTTCTACAATTGGTCCAGGTAAATACTCTTTCAAGAAAGCTTTTACTGCTACGGGACCAGATCCGGGTCCACCTCCGCCATGAGGTGTTGCAAAAGTTTTATGAAGATTGGAATGTACGATATCAAAGCCCATATCACCTGGTCTACATACTCCAACGATTGCATTTAAGTTTGCTCCGTCATAATAAACTAAACCACCGTTTTTATGGATAATATTTGATATCTCCATTATGTTTTCTTCAAACAATCCTCCTGTATTAGGATTAGTTAACATTAAGCCAGCAGTGTTTTCATTAACTAAATCTTTTAGATCGTCAATGTTTACCATACCTCTAACATCAGTTGACACTTCTACAACATTAAAACCAGCCATTTTTGCAGAAGCCGGGTTAGTACCGTGTGCAGAATCTGGAACGATAATATCTGTTTTGTTTGTTAAGTTATTTTCTTCTAAATATTTTTTAATTATTAATAAACCTGTTAACTCACCAGATGCTCCTGCTGGAGGTTGAAACGTTGCGTTATCCATGCCAGTGATTTCAATTAAAAATTTCTCTAATTCATGAAGTACTTCTAAGTTACCTTGTGTAAATGCAGATGGCGTTGAAGGGTGAGAATTAGCGAATGTATTTAACCCTGCTACATAGTCAGCAAATCTAGGATTGTATTTCATGGTACAAGAACCTAGTGGATAAAACCCTAAATCAACAGCAAAATTTCTATGAGCAAGTCTTGAATAATGCATCACTAAATCATGTTCTGATACCTCTGGAAGACTAGGTTTATCATTTCTAATTGCTGAATTGTTTATTTCAGTTACCGGAACATCCAACTTAGGAAATCGAGAAGCTCTTCGACCTGGTTTAGATAACTGATTAATTGTTGGTTCAGGAGCACCTCCTACTAAAGGTAATGAACTAGCGTTACCTCCACTATGCATCATTAACCTCCCTTAGTGAAGTAACATAATTATCTATTTGAGCCTTAGTTCTTTTTTCTGTCACCGCTACTAAAATTTGATTAACATCATATTTAATACCTGCTAGAAATCCTTTAGATCCCATTTCTAGTATCACCTCTTCTGCGGGTTTCTTTGTTTCAACTAAAAATTCTCTTAAAGATGTATTGTGATTTAAAACATTAAAATTGTTATCAGTTAGTAATTGTTTCATATATGAAGCTTTTTGAATAGCTTGATACCCTATTTCATAAAGACCTTCAGGTCCTAACCATGATAAATGTATTGTTGAACCAACTGCATTCAGGGTCTGATTAGTACAAATATTAGATGAGGCTTTTTCACGTCTAATATCCTGTTCACGAGCTCTTAGAGTCATAACATAAGTTTTGGTATTATTTGAGTCTCTAGATTCTCCAATAATTCTTCCTGGAACAAGTCTTGCTAATTCTTTTCTAGTTGCAAACCAACCAACAGTTGGGCCACCAAATGATAATGGTGAACCCATTGACTGCCCTTCTGCTACAACAATATCAAATCCCATTGAGCCAGGTGATTTTAAAATTCCAAGCATGGATGGATCTGCGTAACAGATAGTAATTACACCTGCAGCTTTTGCGTTATGTACTATCGATGTTAAATCCTGTGCAGATCCTTCATAATGAGGGAATGAAACTACAAATGCCGCATCGTCTTGTGAAAAAACATAATCTTCTGGAAATAAGTAATCCACAGAATCTACATAATTAACACTAAATTTATTCCTATCAACAAGAGTGTTTACAACTTCCTTAGTGTTTGGATTAAAACCATTTGAGATTACAACATTATTCCTTTTAGTTTTGTTGATAGCTACTGAAATAGCTTCTGCTACTGATGTAGCACCATCATATAAAGATGCGTTTGCAAGTTCCATATCAGTTAAATCACAAATAAGTGATTGGTATTCAAATAATACTTGAAGTATTCCCTGTGAAATTTCGGCTTGATAGGGTGTGTAAGATGTCATAAATTCTGGACGCATTGTTAATGATTTAACTGTTTGTGGTAGATAAATGTCGTAATGGCCTCCACCAGCAAAACAAATAAGATTTTGTGTATTTTTTGACTCTAAATTTTCAAAATCACTTATAGATTCAAGTTCGGAGAGTGATGGAGGGACATTTAAACCATCATTAAGTTTTAATGTTTCAGGTATATGGGTAAATAAATCATCTAAAGAACTTATTGAAAGCTCTTCAAACATTTTCTTTAAGTCGATTTCAGAGTGTGGTACAAACATTAACTTAAAAACCTCTTATATAACAATTTTCCCTCTATTAAATTACCACGAATATCAAACTCTACTAAATCGTCAGAAGGATTACTTTTAAATAAAGCAAAACCAATTGGGTAGCCAAGTATAGGTGAAATATTGCCAGACGTTACAATGCCCTCTACCCCATCAGAGGTACAAATTGTTCCTGTACGAGCGATTTGTTTAGCATTCAACTTAAATCTTTTGAGGTGTTTGTGTTCTTTAGATTCGATTTGATGATCAATAACATCTTTTCCTAGATATTCATCTTTATTGGTTACAGTCCATTTAAGTCCAGCTTCGATAGGAGAAATATCTTCAGTTAATTCAAAACCATATAAAGGTAAGGATGCTTCCAGTCTTAATGTATCTCTCGAACCTAAACCGCAAGGTTTAACACCTTTTGCCTCTAATTCAGAAATAAAGGACAGGGTATCATTAGTATCAAGCATAACTTCAAGACCGTCCTCACCGGTATATCCTGTTCTTGCATATACGTATTTACCTTCTTTTGAAGTAGAGAATTTATCGGGAATAGACATAATATTGCTAACTATATCAATTGCATTCTTACCCTGAACAGCTATTAAATCTGTAGACGTAGTGAGATCTTCATAGTTAATTGAATGAATATCTAAATGTGTCTTTATTATGTTAGTATTACTTGCATTGCAAATAAGTATTAAATCATCTTCAAATTTCCAAAATATAACATCATCTATTGCAGTTCCTTCTTCAGAAGTAAAAATAGAATATAGTGCTTTTGTATTACTTATGTTTTTAAGATCAGAACAAATTAAATAATTAAGTTCTTCTATTTGGGAATAAGTTAAACGCAGTCTACCCATATGAGATACATCAAAATATCCTGCTGACTCTCTTACATAATGATGTTCTTTTAATGTTCCATCAAAAGAGAATGGCATAGACCAACCAGCAAAATCTATTACCTTTGCATTTTTACTTAAATGAAAATCGTAAAGAGAAGTGGTTTTACTTTCTGACATTAAGAAATAAATGATTCGTATTGCTGATACGACATACCAGAATCATCCATTTCTTTTATTTCAGCTTTAACCATCCAGCCTTCTCCTACTGGATCGTTATTGATTAGTTCTGGTTCAGTTTCTAAAGTAGAATTTACTTCAGTTATAACACAATTCATGGGTGCATATGCTTCTGCAACAGTTTTAGTTGCTTCAACTTCTACGATTGGATCACCTTTACTAAATTCTTGACCTACCTCAGGTAAAGTAACAAAGACTATATCTCCAAGTTCACCTTGTGCGTAATCAGAAATTCCAACAGTTACTTTATCTCCATCAACTATGTACCACTCATGTGTTTCAAGATATTTTGTTTCTGACATTGCTCTCCCTCTATTTATCTTGGCTTTACAGTAGATAGACCGCCATCAACATGAATAGTCTGACCTGTGACCCATCTAGCATCTGGGCTTAATAACCACTTTATAACAGGAAGTATATCATCTGCATCTCCGATTTTCGAAATAGGATGCATATTTTTAGATAGTTCTCTTGCAGCGTCACTAGACAATATTTTTTGTGACATATTTGAATCCATAATGCTTGGTGCAATTACATTTACCCTTAAATTATCTTTCGCATAAGTAGCTGCAGCTGATCTTGCAAATCCTTCAATACCAGCCTTAGCTGCAGAGATAGCTTCATGATTTGATAAACCTTTTGTGCCAGCTACTGAAGAAAAGAAAATAGCTGACCCCTCCTTCATACGTCTTGCAAAGCTAGCTAGAAGGAAATATGAAGAGAAAAGATTAGTTGATATAATATCATTAAATTCTTCGAGGGATGTTCCGTGAAGAGGTTTTATCAATATTGAACCAATACAATTAATTAAACCTTTGATTTCCACATCTGGATCAATAACTTTTGTGAAATCTCTAGGTTCTGGTGTGTTAGAAAGATCGATAACTTCAAACTTACAATTATACTTACTGGATTGCTCTTTTAACTTATCTTCATCTCTACCAATAAGAAATATTTCATTACTCTTTGATAAATCATCAACAATAGCTGAACCTAATGTTCCTGTTGAGCCTGCAATAATGTACATGTTTATATATTAAGATTTATTATCTAATTTGATAAACTGTTTACTTGTCATATTTATAAATTACATAGGTTATATATATAAAAATAATCTGTAATATAAACCGGAAAAAATGTTGTTGATTTGATAAATATGTACGTCCATAAGGGAGATTATTTATCCAAACATATAAATTTGCTGCATAAATCAAAACTAAAAAGATAATCATGAATAAAGCAGCCTCTTTCCTGAATTTTGTTAATAAAATAAATGGAGTAACAATTTCAAGTACTCCAGTAAATTGGTGTACTAAACGTGGATATGGAATAAAATCCGGAACAATTGCGTCATAAAACTGAGGATTTAAAAAATGATTAATGCCCGCACCTATAAAAAAAATTACATATACGTATATTAAAATTTTTGTTATATCCACTTTTTTGCTTTGCTGATAGCTTTATTCCACTTAAATACGTACTTGATCCTTAGCTCAGAAACCATATTTGGTTTCCAGGTTGACGACTTAGTAATGAAGTTACTCATGTTTTCAAATGGCAATTTGTTTAAATATAAATAGCTAGCTGCTCCTACTCCTAGTGCTGTAATTTCATTTATTTTCTGAGATACAACTTTTTTATTAAATATGTCTGATTGGAACTGCATTAGTAAATTGTTATCTATCATACCACCATCGACACTGACTGATTCAAATACTTTTCCTGTATCTTTTTCCATCGATTCAAGTAATTCAAATGATTGATAAGCAACTGACTCTAAAACTGCTCTTGCGATATGAGACTTATTTGAAAATCTAGTTAACCCTACCAGAACTCCCCTAGCTGTTTCATCCCAATGAGGAGAAAATAATCCAGAAAAAGCTGGAACAAAGTACACATCACCATTGTCTTTTACTTTCATAGCTAATGATTCTACTTCTGAAATTTCATCAATAATATTTAGATTATCTCTCAACCATTGTACCGCTCCGCCCGCAATCGAAACCGAACCTTCTAATGCATACTGTGGTTCATCCCCCTCTTTCTGGTAAGCAACTGTACTAAGCAAACCATTGCTAGACTGTACAATCTCAGTTCCTGTATTCGTTAATGCAAAACAACCTGTTCCGTATGTATTTTTAACATCCCCTGAAGATATACAATTGTGACCAAATAAAGACGCTTGCTGATCTCCTAATACCGCAGTTATGGGTACATTTTTAAGTATTTTTTCATTTGTCCCAAAATTACACATAGAGGGTTTTATTGTTGCTAGTGAGTCTTTAGGTATATCTAAAGTATCAAGTAACTTATCTATCCAATTTAAAGTTTTTAAATCCATTAATAATGTTCTACTTGCGTTTGTAACATCCGTGACGTGATTTCCTGTGAGTTTATACAGAAGCCATGAATCTATAGTTCCAAAACATAAGTCATTATTTGACTTGGCTATTTGTACTTGTTCTACATTTCTTAATAACCATAAAATTTTAGAAAGTGAAAAGTATGTAGCAATTGGTAATCCTGTTTTAGAAAATTCATCAGACAATTCATTTATAAGTTTTAGCTCATCACAGATATCTTGTGTCCTAGTGTCTTGCCAAACCAGTGCATTGTGTAGTGGCTCACCTGTAGATTTAATCCATGCAAGCGTAGTCTCGCGCTGGTTTGTAATTCCAATACTTGATAATTGTTTAATAGGAATATTTTTGTTAACCTCTTTAATACAATTCACAACTGATTCCCATATTTCAGTAGGATTGTGCTCTACAGAAACTTCGTTAGGTAGATATTGTTTTAATTCTTGTTGGTGTTGAGAAATTATTTTTCCGTTTTCATCAAATACTAAAAATCTCGAGCTAGTTGTTCCCTGGTCTATTGATCCGAAATACTTCATAAGTTATATTTTAAAATTTGAAAATTAGTTATGTCTAGAAAAGTATTTATATTCCGTTTTGTGACCCAAAAGGTCCAATTATTGTTCCCATAATAAAACCGTATGTAAATCCATAGAAAAAACCTATTTTTAAATATTTAATAGTTTCGTTTCTAAAACGTAACTTTCCATCTTCTTCAAACCTGAACTTGTATCGATAGTTTTCTGAAAAAGTGTGTCTGATAACAGGGTATAAATAGAAAATAAATCCTATCCCAATACCCGATAAAATACCTTCTATAACTCTTGAGAGAGCTTCTTCTAACATACTTCAAATTTAATAAAGTTATTAAATTATAGAGATACACTTAAATGATTACATATGGAATATTTATACGAAGAAACAACAGTTTATGTTATTTTATTTATTGTTGCTTTTTTTGCTTCGCTAATTGACTCTATTGCTGGAGGTGGTGGATTACTAACTACTCCATCCATGCTTCTTGTAGGAATACCTCCTCTTAACGTTTTAGCAACAAATAAATTTCAATCATGTTTTGGTACGTTTACTTCTACCTACAACTATTACAGAAATGGTTTACTGGTTGAAAAAAAGAAAACACTTTATTTTACACTTTCCTTTATAGGTTCAAGTGTTGGTACTTTACTGGTAAGTAGAATCTCTAATGAAACGCTTGAATCAATAATTCCAATTTTATTAATTAGTGCAGCAATATTTTTTATAACAAACAAAGGTCCTAGTGCGGTATCAAAAAATGAAAAGTTGTTAATTATATTTAACCTAGTTGTATTTGCAATAGGTTTTTATGACGGCTTTTTTGGGCCGGGTACAGGATCTTTTTTTGTACTAGCTTTCATAATTATAAAAGGTGCGAATATCATGCAGTCAACAGCAATAACTAAACTGCTTAATTTCTCATCAAATTTTGCTGCTTTTATAATTTTCGCATTTCAAGGTTACGTCATATGGTATTTAGGGTTAACTATGGCAGTTGCCCAAATTGCAGGTGCGTATACGGGTTCTAGATTTGCTATTAAAAATGGTGAAAAAGTAGTACGACCTGTACTAGTTATTGTCTCTATTCTTTTATCACTCAGAATCCTTTTTGGATAAAAAAAACCGGTAGACTAGCTACCGGTTGTAAAACATGTTTAACTTAATCTATTTAAGATTCTCAGCTGATGTTTTTCCATTATTTTCTTGTAAGTCGTACTCTACTT
>Ga0208785_1000350_pt1 | contig 20690 bp, 15 predicted proteins | sample DEB08_DNA_2_FD_185499 | JGI IMG/M metagenome (GOLD analysis project Ga0208785, IMG submission 185499) | Aqueous microbial communities from the Delaware River and Bay under freshwater to marine salinity gradient to study organic matter... | ecosystem: Environmental > Aquatic > Marine > Coastal ...
CATTTCCTTAAGAATGTAGTTCTTTGCTGATGTATAGTTCCGTGCCTCATGGACAACAGAACCATTGTTAATGATGGCAAATGCTTTGCAACCTATTATAGGGACTGCAGCCCACATGCCATCATTTGTTACATAACCTTGCGGATCTCCAGCAGTATCATCTAAGACACCAGGACGGTCAATAAAGGGTTTCTGAAACTTTTCACTCATCCGAACACAGCAGTAACACCAACAATTTTAGCATTAGGATTGCGAGCAAGTGCTACCTGACGTGCTTCTTGGTAATCACGTGCCTCTACTATTTCATCAAAAACCTTACCAGCAACATAGAGTTGGACTTTACACTTCATTGTTGTACTTGCTCCACTGCACTCTCAGAATTCCATTCTTGCTGCAATTTATCACCCTGATAGTAACCAAATCCACCAGCAAGAAGAGAGAGAATGATTGCCAGACTTACCTTACCAGTTTTATTACCAGCCCTGGCACCAAACCAACCACCAAGTCCCATCAAAACCCAGGGAAGAAAAGTCATCAGTGCCCAGATTGCTCCGATAATGAGAGCAAGACCAAGCATTCCTTCACCAGAACCAGAAGAACTGCTGGAGGAATTGGAGTTGGAGTTAGAACTGGAACTGGTGCTAACTGGATTGCAATTACTTACAGACTTAGCACCGTACATGGACTTTACCTGTGCAACTGCGGCATCACGACTGATGCCAGGAGTATCAAACTCAACATATTCCAACCGATTATCAACGGTTGTAATGTAGGCACCCCAACGATGAGACATGGTTCTGTTTTGATTATCTTAGTATTATAGCAGGGAGGAGCAGGGTTTCTGCTCCTGGTGGACGGTTTCGTAACTGGTCAGCGACGGATCACGGACACAGCAGGCAGACCCTGCTGGAAAACGGTGTCTACGACCGCCTGAACGCTCTTGGCGGTGCTGATGCCCACTTTATCATAGACAGGCACACAGACCAGTCCAAAGGTCTTCTGAGTGCCACCCAGACGGATGACACGCCCAATGGACTGGGAGATTCCGATGTAGTCCATATTACGCATAAACAGGACTGCTTCCAGTCCGCTGACGTTGATGCCCTCGGACAGGATGCTGTGGTGAAGAACAACAAACTTCTTGTTAGAATCCTTACCCCAGGCATTCAGAGTGTCAAAGAATACCTCACGGTTGACCTTCTGACCATCAATAATGGCACCAGTCTTGGAAGTAATATACATCACTGAATAACCACGCTCAGACAACTCTTTGCGGAAGTCAGATTCTGCAAGAAGTTTGACAATCTGCTTGGTAGAACGAGCACAGATAAGAATCTTATCCAGTGCATTCTCATCAATGGTGTCAAGCAGATTCTGAGAATCACGGTCAGCAATCATCTGCTTGTCCTGAACCATATCCAGTTGCTTCACAACAACCTTAGGCGGCAGGATATAACCTTCTTCTACCAACTTAGGAGCAGGAACGTTACAGATTACCTGACCATAAACCTCAGGGTCGTTCATTCCAGGTTTGGAAATAGTAACAGAGTGCTTTGGCGTCGCCGTAAAGAAATAGCAGCGGTCAGCAACAGCAGAGAAGTGCTCCGTAGCAGGGAAGAAGTTACGCTGAACAGAGTTGTGTGCTTCATCAAAGTAAATGGTATTGACCTCAACATCTGCCTGTTGCAGACGGTGCAGAGAATGATAGGTGGTGAAGATAATTACATTCTCACCAGCAGTCCGTGCAGTGTTGACGAACAGATTGATCTTACTAGGATTAGTAGTAGAGAAGTGGTGCGTCTCACCACTGTGAACATGAAGAATGTGAGTGTTAGTAGTATCAATGTGCTCCAAGAACTCAGAGCAGAGTTGCTCAGCAAGAAGAATACGAGGAGCAACAACAACAGTAGTCATACCATTGTCGATATACTGACAGTTGACAATCAAATCGTGGAACATAACGGGAGTCTTACCACCCCCAGTAGGGATGATAACCTGACCCTTGTCAAATGCCAGCATAGAATCCAGAGCGTCTTGCTGGTGGGGTCGGAGTTGCATCACAGTCCTCATCGCGTATGGGACTATTATAGCACAATGGGACCTCTACCGATGGGCTCTGTGACAGTTCCATAACTGGTCTCGGTAAGAACTCAGAGTCTCATCTTCAACCGGGACAAAGGTAGTCTACAGGGATTTTATGAGTCTGTCAAGCGAACCCATTCAGAACCATTCCATATCCAAGTCTTTAAGTTCCATTCATACCTATCACCGACTTTAAGATCGTGCTTGTCTGGTTCTGGAAATACAGGTTCTTCAGTCATATTTTTTGGTGTTTCTTCATCAAGATGTTGTATAATGTGCTCATATTCCTCAGAAACCCAATCAACATCAGACTCCGACCATTTACTTAGTGGGCAGGAATCCAATGCAAACTTAACTTTTGCACCTAGAGGACATCCACATTCTTTACAACGATGCTGTAAATCATCATACTTAGGACATTGCTTACATATTTCTAGTCTTTCTCTTTGTATTTTTTCGGAGACCAATAATGAAGCACCACCATTTGCAAGTGCTTTTTTTAAGACCTCAAAAGTAAACTTAGCAAGATTTTTTCCTTGTTCTGGCAAGGATGGATAATCATTTTCCATCACAATTTAATCAACTAATTTATGTATATTACCTAGGACCCTTGTATACGGAAGAAGAACCTGTAAGAACATATCCAGAACCAGCAACTGCTGCTCCTGCCGCTCCAGCACTGCCCCTAGAACCTCCAGTTTGATAAACGGTAGTGCCGTTACTATAGTATCCAGGATATCCATTTTCTGCACCACTATTATCTCCTGGTTCACCCCAATCTCCACCATTTCCACCTTTACCTCCTCTACCTGCATTACCAGCACTAGAATGACTTCTAGCAGTTTTACCATCAGGTTGTCCTAAAATTGGTGCATTCTCGGCAAAAGTTCTATCTTGGAAACGACCCCGACCAGCACCACCAGCAGTTCCATCTCCACCATGTCCTCCATATGAGGGATTTGTGTTGGAACCAGTTACTGTTTTTCTGCATGATGTTGTGTTAGCAACACGAGTAAAATCGTCACTATAACAAACTGCATCACCCCAATAACTTGGATTTCCTCCACAGTTTTGTCCACCTTGACTGATGTGCTTATAACAATTATTTGCCCATTCACCACCAGCGTTTGCACACGCTTGTTGACATCTCACATAATATGTGGAACTTCCATTTGAAACTGAACCTCCGCCAATAGAAATATAATAACTAAAATATGTCGTATAAGAACCATCAGCACCATTACCACCCCATCCGCCGCCGCCTCCGCCGCCTCCGCCTCCATAAACCTTAGCAGTGTCAGAAGTTCTTACAGTAACTGTTCCAGTTCCATTTGTATTAATGTAAAGTGCAGTTCCACCATTTCCTCCATTACCAGCATTAGAAATTACACTACCATTGCTTTGATTTTTATCTCCCTTAGCACCAGGAGAACCACCAGTTCCAAGAATATTTCCAGTGATAACTAAAAGAACGTTATAAATCGCGGAAGCATTTAAACTTACTGCTGGAGAACCGTTAGTAGATCCATTTCTTCCTGCAAGTGTTATTGTTTTGGCAATGTTTTTACCAAGATTACCATTCCACAAACTAGAATTTGCAATATTTAAATTTTCTTCTATGTCACCAGAACCTTGATTTAGATTATAATATTTGATAGAGTTTCTGAATTGTGATATTTTTAAGTTTGATGATGTTGCTATACTTGAGTTCTCCGTAGCATCAGGAACAATAGGGTTAGTAGATCCTGTATTAGTGTCTCTTCTATATTCTGAAAAACTTATAGACCCAGAAGAAGTCTGTTTAAAAGTACTTCTCAACTGACTAAAAGATATACTTCCAGAGGAAAAATATGGTCCGACTTTACTTACTGTTAGAGACATATTAAGATAAGTTTAGAGTGGCGGTTAGAGATGTACCAACAACTTGGAATACAAGTCTGTCGGGTGAAGTTAAAACCGTTATTGATATTGCAGGATCATTATTATTTGAACTATTAAAGTTTGCACTTACTGTTGCGGCAGTTACAATACCTGTAGGCATTGATATTAAATCATCTACCACAATTTGATTTGCATTAAGTGTATTTTTAACTGTTAAACCAACAGGACTTGAATCATAACTGGATGGTAAGGTTGTTCCAATACCAACATAAGTTTGAATACCAATGAATGGAATACTATCAAAATCTATACTTTCTGTTACTTTAAGTTGTGCGAGTGTGGTAATTCCTCCAGTGTTATTAAGATTAGTTTCCGTAATCACTGATGGATAATTAATTGTGCCTGTGATAGTGCCATCAACTGTTAAATCTGAATCAATATGCACATTTCCAGTAATTGTGGCACCACCACCCACAGATAATTTTTGTGATGGAGTTGTATCATTAATTCCAAGATTCCCATCATATGTTAAAGACATCAATTCATCATTTGTTTGTCCATAAACCCACTTAAAGTTGCCAGTGCTTCCTATACCAGTACCACCGTGAATAATAGTCTTAATGTCACCAACGTCATTATTAACGATATCTAATACTCCAGCAGAGTTTCCGAATCTTAATACCGCAGAGCTATTACCAGCACCAACAGATTGTCCAACACTGATTCTTGCCTCTCCACTATCAGAAACAACCTCTACAAGAGAACCAGATGCTTTTCTAACCTGAATTTCTGATGTTGGATGTGCTGTACCGATACCAAGTCTTCCAGTTGATAATGCTGTTAGTGCGGTGCCACCAGACCCTACATTTAACTCCGTGGTCGCTGTTACAATGCCTGTTACACTTACATCAGACGCTGTTACAATGCCTGTTAAAGTTATATTAGATGCTGATATGTCAGATGCCGATATGTCAGATGCCGATATGTCAGATGCCGATATATCAGTAACAGTAATACTGGGACTTCCAGTTAATGATGATGCCGTTGTTGCTGTTCCAGTTAAAGATCCAGTGAGTGTCGTTGCATTTACATTAGTAACTGATATTGTTGCAGGAAGTCTAGAATTATTAACAGTACCAGATGTTAAATCTGTGGCGTTTAGATCGCCATCAAAACTAGAAGCCGTTATAATTCCAGAAGAAGCGTTAATATCTCCACTCGTTAAAATTAAATCACCTTCAGTAACTGTGAGGTTATCCTTTATTGATGCATCACCATAAACAGTAAAATTGGAATCAGATACACCAGGGCTTATTGTTGTATTGATACCAACTCTTGATGTCGTGTGTAATCCTACCCCAGCATTATCGGTAATAAATGTTGTGCGAGCATATCCAATTAAATTATCAACTAGTTCAGAACTTCCTACCTTTAACTGTCCTACGGTAAGAATACCAGAAACATCGGCACTTGTTGCACTCAGAACTCCGACAGTTCCAATACCTGCATATAATTCGCCAGTGGTTACCAATCCAGTAACTCTAGTATCTCCATGAACATTAAGCAAATAGTTTTGTGGGATGGAAGTTCCGATTCCCACAAGACCATTTGCATTTACGACGAAATTGTCATTATCAACCTGAAGACCAGTTCTGAAATTAAATGACTTACGAATATTTGCCATTATAGTCTTTTTAGTTATTTATCAGATAGTTTTTGCTCCAATGCTTCCACCTTATCTGAAAGGTCTTTAATTGCCTCTACAAGAAGTGGAACGACCTTATGATAGTCAACTGCAAGATATCCATTATCCCTTGTTGTAACTGCCTCTGGCAATACTTTCTCAATTTCTTGTGCAATCAGACCAACATCGTGTCCAGACTTGTTAGACTTTTCGTTCCAATCAAATGTATTACCACTGATTGAGAGAACCTTGGCAAGAGGATCATCAATAGGTGTAATGTTGTCTTTCAGTCTTTCGTCAGAAGTCCAGAATGCGGTGATGTCATCGGTTACCTGAAGTTCTCCACCAATTGTAACTCCAGTTCCAGTAGTTGTTAATCTGGTTACATCATTATAAAAAAGTCTTACGCCATCGGTATCATTACATGTAATAGATCTCTTAGCAAGACTTGCATCTGTTCTAAGGAAGATAGTTCCGGATACAGAGTCAATGTAAAGATTTCCATTTCCAACATCCCGAATATAGCTGTCGCCATTAGGATCACCACTTCCAGCTAAACCATGGAAAATTTCTAAATCATTACTATTTCCAAAAGATAATTTCTTATCATCGAGGAGGAACATATCTCCACTAAGATTTACATTAGAAACACTAAGGTCTCCACCAGCACTAAGGTCTCCACCAGCACTAAGGTCTCCACCAACACTGAGAGTCTTTGCTATTCCAACACCACCAGAAACTACAAGTGCTCCAGATGTGGGACTTGTAGAATCAGTTTCATTGGTAATCTTATTAATATTAGTAAATCTAGTTTCGCCATTAAATGTAACTGGTCCATCAAACTGCGATAATACTTGATTAGAAGGACCACCCTCAACAACAATTCTCTCCTTAACAGTAACTTCATCAAATACGGCACTCAATCTCGATGGATCTTCACCAGTAACCGTTGGAATTGGAGTATCAAATGTTGTTTCCTCACCAGTAGCAGATGATTTCTTCTGGTTTCCAATGTAGAAATCACCACGGTTGTTCATACCAGTATAGACAACAATACCAGCGGATCTTTCCTGTGACTGAACCAAGAACTCTTCTCTTTCGGGGAGAGACTTGACCTGAACTTGTGGAAGACCTGTTGAGTAGTTTCCAGGACCATATCCAAGATACTCAAATGTATGACCAGAAGCACGGGAATAAGATGGTCTGCGGAACTCAATTGCCTTTGGTTCTACCTTTCGAATGGTTGACCCCGAATCGTGAGCAACTTGTCTTGTAGCCAGAGCACCACGAATGACAACCAGTTCATTGTTGCTGACACCCTGAAGAGTATCATTCGCAACTCTCATAATCTCTTCATCGATCTGAATATAGGAACCAAGAGGGAATCTACTCATTGTTCCAACACCAGAGTTAGGAACACTTACCGCAAATTGTGTTGTTGTAGCAGTAATTCCAGCACCGAGAGTCAGTGTTTCGCCACCATAAATTGCAAATGCTCTCTTTCCAAGATTTTCTGCATCTCTATCTGATGTTCCAGCATTCGCAGATAATGCATGTCTGAGAATATAACCAGAGGAAACTGAAAGATTGGAAACCGTAAATGTATTAACATCAACTCTTGTATTAACAATAAAGTCCCCAACATTATTATTACTTCCGTCAATGATTCTAATCTTATTTCCAGCAACTAATCCGTGTCCTGTTGCAGTGATAGTGTTTCCACTTGCAGTAAATGCAATGGACTTACCTACAACATAAGCATAATGATTAGAAGTAATTACTGGGTCACCAGATGTCTTGGCAACCGAAATTTGAGTGGCAGATCCAACAGCAGTAATGCGATGATAAGTGTCTGATGTTGTGCCAGCACCGGTAAACTGAACTACATCACCAATTGCGGCAGAAATACCTGCGGCAGTAACATCAAATGTTGCCGCACCATTACCACCAATATCAGCGGTACTAAAATACAGTGTTCCAGCACTGTATCCAGAACCAGATGCAAGTATTGATGCATCTGTTACACTTCCAGCACCGTTTACTGTAACTTTTGCCGTTGCTCCATTCCAGGTTCCCGTTGCAGATCCATTCAGAAGTCTTACATTAAAGTGCTCTCCAGGTGTATAGGATGCTCCAGAAGTACCAACCTCACCATATGCAATACCCTGAAGTCCGTGTCTTCTGGCAAAAGTAATTGTGCTTACGCCAGCAGAATTGGAAATAGAGGAAATATCGAGACCAACACCAAGTTTTGTGAGTAATGTATCTGCAGTTTCTCTAGTAATACTCTTTTTGAGATCGTTTGTTACAACTTCACCAAGAGGAGATACTTTTGCATAAGACTTTGCAGATGCTGGATTGTCGTTTACATTATCTCTATCAAGTTGCGGATAAAGATCGACAATATTTTGACCATACTTCAGGTCTGTAAATTCTTTAGAGACAGCATTACCAGAATTTGCAACATAAAGATGGAAAATTCCATCACGTTCACCATCCACATAATCTTGGATTACTTCATTTCTATAGATGTAGAAGTTTGATTGTAAGTCATTTCTCTCAAATCTTGGAGAAACATCAGTTCTAATTCCAGTATTGTTTGATGATGTTGCTCCAGGAACATTGCTAGTTATGGAGTAACTAAACGTCATATCATCAACAACAGTAACCGTATGAGTTCCGTTGTATCCACTAGTGGCAGCACCTACGGTATTATTCGCATCAGTTACGTTACGAACAATAATACTGTCACCAGTTGTGAGATTGTGAGGAAGTTCGGTTCTTACTGTTGCTGTTGCCGTTGGACTGCTGAAAGTACAGGTGGCAATGAATCTTGGATTTCTGTTATAATCATAGTCATCTGCCGCAGTAATTGTGGTCTTATTAAAGTCTGTATTATCCGTGCCACGATATCCAGTCGAACTGGATTCTTGGATGACAAATCCATCTTCAGGTGTCTTGGAACCAGAAAGTTCTTTTGGAACTACAACTCTGACCTTATAAATCTTTTCATCAAGGCTTCTTGTATCGGCAATTCTCTTAATATAAGATGCTTCTGACGTTCCTGTAAGAGAAGAAATTGCCGAATAGATTGTATTTCCAGTTGCTCCAGTGGTAATATACCATTGAGAACCATCCCACTGAACTGGATGTCCAATGTCACCAGCAATCTTATCGGATACTCTACTCAGAACTTTAAGGTTTGTTCCGCCATAGACAGCAATTGGAGAATCATTGTTTGCATCCGATTCTGATGCTGCCAACTTAAATGTTGTCGTGCTTCCACTCGGAACAATTGCATAATAAACGGTATTGGTTCTCAGATTCTCTGGTAAATCTCCATCATCACTAATAATGATTACTTTTTCACCAGTTGCAAGTGTATGTGTGCCTGATGAAAGTGTAAAGATATTAGTTGATGGTGCTCCGACAGAATATTCTTTGACGGAACTGGTGGCACCATCGGACATCAGAATATCTGCCGAGTATTCTGTTCCACCAACTTCTAAGTATAACTTATCAGCAACTCTGGCACCAACTCTATATCCTTGGGTCAGAATTGGGGGAACAATATCTTCGGAAGTAAATCCATTAAGATATAACTTGGTTGTGCTATTTGATGCATCATAATCAATTGTCAACCAATCAACATTTTCTTCCGAACCAGTGATTGCTCTTGGTGGAATAATGTGAGTAATATATGCCTTATTATCCTTTGTGAATGCCTCTTTCTTAAATCCACCAGCAGCAAGTGATATCTGTCCAAAGTTGGAGTTGGAGTTGGTGATGGACATATCAGCACCACTCAAACACTCAAAGTGCTTGTTATATCCAATTGCGAAAACAGAAACTATCTGAATAAATGCATCATTAGAAGCTTTGATGTGTGTGGATTCCCATCCACTTCTATAAATTGCATCGGGATCTAAGTGATATACGGTTCCTTTAGATGAGGAATTGCCAGAAAGTGCTCCACCAGTCTCTGGGACAATGGCAATATTGTCACTATAATCTCTTGCAGATTCGCTATATTTTACAAATGCACGGTCATCTTTTTGGAGTGATACACCAGTGAATTGTGCAACAACCATTGAGCGGAAACCAGTTGCCTTGCTTCCATCGGCGTGCATACCATTCATACCCCATACAGAACGCATGGAGATGTTAAAGATATAAGGAGATGCACCAGATACGGTGTCAGTCTCAATGGTAACAAATTCATTACCAGAGATGACACCAGGAGTCGTCATCGTTGCTGGTGCATAAAGTAAGTTGTAATAGAAGATATTTGCATTATTTGCATCTACTTCACTTACTTTTGTGGAGATATTGTAGTTTGTATCTCCATCAACAGGTGTTACACCACTAATACGAATTGGTGTTCCTGCCGAAAGACCGTGTGGGGTTTCTGTGGTTACAGTAACTCTGTTGGTTACTACACCGCCACTACCTGCCTCAATACTTGTAATTTTGATTGGATCTGGAGCAAAAGCACCGACAATCTCATATTCTGGTCTTTGTGGCTCAAATCCTTTTGGAAGTGATGGGAACTTATCATCAATATCTCTACCAGAACCAATCCCATATGCGACAGAGAGTTTCGCATAATACATTCCAAGGTCAGTAATATTATAATTCTGAACCTCATTTACACCATCGGCATACTCAAATACCGTGAGTTTGTGGTGTGAGAAGGTTGGAACTGCCTGATTAGTTACACTGAAGTTATTATTCTTTGTATAAACTGTTCCGAGTTCATCTCCATCAAAGAGAGAAAACTGCCAGAAATAACCTGCGCCAGTAATTCTAAAGATTGCCGAATTTGGTGTGCTGTCCGTTGGATTTGGAACATACTTAGGACGAACCTTGGTCTTTCTTAAGTCAAGACCAACGATTGATACGCCTCTGGGAACAATGACACCACCATTAATACTGTTAAATCTATAAAGGTGATTGTCGGATTGTGTTAAGTCAAAGTTAGATTCCAGTGTGAGATAAAAATCTGCTGGAACAATTTCTGCGGCAGATGCATCAGAACGAATAACCTTTGGAGTTCCACCATCATTAAAAATTGACCATCCTGGTCTATTATCAACAATGTGCTCACCAGGCATCAGGAGAATGGTAGTCTTCTCAGTCTCGTCGTTACTATCTCCCTTGACATAAGAGAATCTTGCTGCCTCAATCAGTGCCCTCTGAATGGTCTTAAAGGGGCGAGCAAGTGAGTTACCAGTGTTAAGAATACTATCTGTTGAGTCTAAGTCTGATGGACTTACATATAAAATACGACCTTCTGTATTCTTAATAAAATTATCAAGACGATTTAATGGCATCTTATTATGATTCCTGGGACATTTCTATGTTTTATTTATTAACCCATCAAATCCTCCTCGTCATAGTAATAGACTTCATCATCTGGCATATCTTCTGGGTTTTCTAAGTCAACAGGAAATAAACAAGGATGCACTTCCTCGTCTATAAGATAGAAAGAACTCCTGTATAAGTCTTCTGGTTCAAATGCTGTTTCTTTATTTGCGAGTTCTACTAATTCTTCATCTTCTAAGTGTCCATCAGGCAGTTCATCAAAGGTGAATGGAACCTGATTGATAAAATACATCTTCACTATCATACTGTGGTCCAAATACCAACAGTATGCAGTGTCAATCTTATAAGACATATCGGATGCTTTTTGTCTTATTTATTTTAGTGTCGGTAGGGAGACTTGAACTCCCACGGGCACAATGCCCAACAGATTTTCTTACCACTACAAGTTTCCTTGCCCTTACGGTTTTGTGGTCTGGACTATACCTTCACCATACTTTTCAGTTTAGGTGCTCCCCGTCTAGTCTCTACACCTTCATCTTGCGATGCTTGGCTCGGGATTGCCATTTTACAGGTTTCCCCGAATTTGAGGAGTGTCACTCATAAGGTTTCCCAAATGAGGCTCAATTTTCTAAGTCTGGTGTGTCTACCGATTCCACCATACCGACGATGAGACCATTATAACTCAAAGAGTGCTAATGGTCAATGCTGGTTGCGTGGATCGAACACGCCTGTGTCGTCTTATGAGGACGCTCCTATCACCAGATGGGTAAACCAGCAAGGTGGTTCTGCGGAGAATTGAACTCCGTTCAGACACTTATAAGGTGTCGGCCTTAACCAATAGGCGACAGAACCCAGATGATAAACTTACTGAGCTTCGTTATTATTCTCAGTGTATATTCGGAGAAGTTCATCATCTGCTGGTATCATAACTGCTGCCTTACCATCATCTCCCATAATACCTATATGCTCTCCATTTTCTACCCTCTCAAGGAGGGAATCAAAGTTGTCTTCCCATTCCTTAATCGTAAATACTTCCATCAATACTCTTCTCCCTGAATAGCAAGGTCAGCATACTCAATCTGGTCTTCATTAAGGTTGGAAGTCACAACTTCCAGGACATTCATAAACTCTTGGACGGTATCACAGTTTACCATCTTTTCATTGCCTTCATCGCTGAGCAGAAGGAAGGAGCGAGTGCAAACGTCAATAACGATGCCGAGAACAGATTCTTGTGCGGTGCCCATTGGGTGTTCCGTTGATTACCCACATATTATAGGGCATCTGGGGTCAGGTGTCAACTGTGCCAGTCTGGAAACTGGTCAGGTCTTCATAATGAAAGCAAGAGCATAATATGGTGGGAGGTTTGCATTTATTGGAGAAATACCAACAGAATTTGTTCTACCAACATCTGCCTCATTAACAGATGTTTCAAGAATATAATCTCTGTACTCATCGTTAGTAGAGCTTCCACCAAATCCAGATCTACTTACATAGAGAGTATCTGTTAAAGGATCCTTTTCAGTTTCATCAGATGTAAGTCCTGAAGAAGAAGCAACAAAGTGTTCGTGATCAATAACAGAAGCATCTGCACTACCACCAGTTGCTGCCACTGCATATCCATTACCAGCACCAACAACAAATCTATCTCTTAAATCTGGAGTTCCACTTGTACCATCACATAGTGCCCATCCAGATGGAATAGATGCGATCGAACCAGACCACATAATAATGCCGCCAGAAGGTATGATTCCATCACCACCACCACCACCACCACCAACATCTACCCAAGCACCACCATCTCTTATTTTTATTGCCATAAGATTTACTAACTAATTCCTAAAAGTACTTTAAGTTCTTCAATACTTAAAAATTCCTCTTTTATTTATGGTTTAATATTTAATGAGTGCAAGAAGTGCAATCCAATCTGGGTGATTTTCATCCAAAACCAGTGGTTTAGGGTCACTAATGTTTTCTGGAAGATCTCTCAGTTGTTGACGATAATTTTTCCAAGCAAGTTTTTGTTCTTCTGTCAATGGAGCATCAGGAATTTGTGTCCAATCAGAATTTAAAAGTTTAGAATTTCTTATTAGTCTAAGTTCTTGCCAATAATCTCTTGCTGCTTCTTTTTCCTCTTCGAATAGAATTTTCTCATCTTCAAGTCTTTGTTTTTCATTGTTAAAATCTACGATTGCTTGTTGATATATACCAAGTTCTTCTATTCTTTGATTTGAAGAATAATCTTTGAATTCTACTTCTCCCCAAGTATCATACCATTGAACGGCATGAACATTTGAATCAATCCAAGATATATCTTGCTGAATATCTAAAATAACTTCTCCATCAATTGAAATTTTTTTATCTTCGGGTATAATTGATATTCTCATTGATTTGAATCTGGTAATGTATTTATTGGATTATTTAATAAAGTTGGCATTACTTTTTGTTGTATAGAATTAATATAAAGTTGTTGATTTTTTTCACTTGTTTTTACAACCTCATTTCTAAAGGACTCTACTGCTGCTCCAGTCTGTCTTTGTTGTTGAGAATTTTCAATTAAAAGTATTGGCATCCAGGTGATTGCACATCCCCATTCATCAACTGGTTCTCCAGTATTGGGATTTACTCCTCTAATTTGAGTAAACCAAGAGCACTGAAGTCCTATACAATCTTTTTTAATTAGAGGGCAGTATTTTCCTTGTTCAAGTTTCATAGTTAAAAATTAATTCTTCTGACATATTATAGCATCAACATACTGAACTGCAAAATCCATTGTACCTCCAGTGAATCCGTGTGAGTGAGATCCATTGCCCCCGGTCGATCCTGTGGCCGATCCCGTTCCGGTATTGGTTATATAATTAAAGTTTTTAACAAACGAACCATCATTAAGGTTATCCGATCCAGTATTTCTCATAGTGTGCGAGTGAGATGGCATTTGACTAATCGTAAGCGTATGAGGATCAACACTACCTGTAGTAGTTCTGGAAGAAAATACGGTTGTAAAAGCAGTAGAACCACCAGATCCACCACCAGTTCCAGAAACTATTCTTAATGCTTTATTGTTATGACTTGTTAATTTAGTCCATCCAGTTGGAGCACTTGCTTGGACAAAAAGCATTACAGATCCTGAAGGAATATCTGAACTACCAGATGCACCAGAAGTATCATACCAAATATCACCGTCACAAACACCCGTTGGTTCTGTCGCTTGCACATAACGAGTACCATAAGCATTACTGTCTTCACCAATTGTAATTGTTGTGATTCCAGCATTAGTAGCAGTTGTTATTGGATTTGTACATTCATAGTTCTCTTGTACAACATCTACATCCGATAAGATTCCACCACTACCATCAGCAACAGCAGAGATAGTAAATCCACCAGATGCTACTGGATCAATAGTAATATTAGAACCAGCAGTAATTGTTACATCGTCATTAGTGCTTCCATCACTCAATCTTAGAATGACATTATCACCACTATCTACTGAATCTAGTGTATAAGTCTTACCAGCATCACTAGTTGCACTTAATGTAGTTCCAGAAATCTGTAATCCAGTGCCTACTCCCAGATGAGTGGCTTTTGACTCGCTATCATCCCAGAAGAATATTCTATCTGCACCAGCATCATCGGCAGAAATAGTTCCACCACTTACACTAATTAAATCTGAGATAGTGGAGTCTGTTGTTAATCCAGCACCAGCAACAGCAGAGATAGTAAATCCACCAGATGCTACTGGATCAATAGTAATATTAGAACCAGCAGTAATTGTTACATCGTCATTAGTGCTTCCATCACTCAATCTTAGAATGACATTATTTCCACTGTCTACTGCTTCTAAAGTATATCCAGCACCTGATAGAGTAGTTAAGTCACTCCATTGTGGAGCATTTGTCGTATTGTTGTAAGTAAGAACACGACCAGTTATATTTGGCTCTGCTAAGAAAGTTGTTGTATTTGCTGCAGATTGATATGGAATACTTCCCGCTGCACCACCCGCAAGATTCGTGATAGTTCCAGTTATAGTTGCACCATAAATATTGTTGACGTAAAGGTTATCCCAATACAAACTAGATGAACCTAGATTAAATGTTGATGTTGATCCAGGAACAAATCCATTTTCATTAATCCTAACAATTCTCGTTAATGAGGTCACCACTCCCGCAGTTCCAGAACCCAATTCAAAATCAATAAATGGAATGGAAGTTGAATCGACATTGGTTTCCAATCTTATACAGTTTCCAGTTACATCAGGAATACCGTTTTGATGATTAAAAGCAATATTAGCATTACCATATCCATCGTTTATAGTTAATGCAACTGATCCACTACCCTTACCAGCTACAATGTCTCCACTAATTGTAAATAAATCATTAGTGAATGGATTATAAACAATACCACTATCAGTATATAAGAATTCATTACTTCTAGTTGCATTATTTGAATCAACAAATGTTAAGAAGTAATCACTATTTCCTGTTGTGGTTCCTGTAGATACTTGGGATGCAGTATCGGCATTACCTACAAATGTTCCATTAAATGTATTTGCATACACATTATCCCATTTGTTTGATGAACCACCTAAATCATAAGTACTGTCAACCGATGGCACTACATTTCCATCAACGTCAAGTTTTTCTTTAGGTAATGTTGATCCAATTCCAACTAGTCCAAACCTACCACTGTTAATAACATCGTCAAGAATAGTAAGATTTTCATTGTCATATTGATCTAAAATTGCAAATCTATTAGTTGTACCATAAACTTTCAGATAAGATGGTCCATAAACATTTGTCGAAGGTGCTCCAATTTCGAGTCCTCTCTCAGCATTATCTGATGAAAGATTAATAAATCTTGATATTAAGTGTGAACCAGCAACACTGCCTACAGAGTTTACTGCTGTTGGTACTTTAACATACAACACATCCGAAAATGTAGAAATTCCTCCAACATTGAGATTTTTTTCTATTCCAACACCACCTTCAACAACAATTGCTCCATTATCTTTTGATGTTGATTGAGTGGTGTTATTAACAACCAATCTGTCACTTGATGCGACCTGAACGGAATTGCCAGAACTATCTAGTGTTAATGTTCCAGAGTTTGTATAAATTGTACTTCCATCTACTTTAACATTTCCAAGAGTAGAAATTCCAGTTACTTTTATATTATCAAATAAACCAGTACCGAAATCAAATTCCGATATGGTTCCAATACCAGTAATATTGAGGTTGGTTGCCTGGATTGTTTGTCCTACAGTTAAGTTCTTGGCAATACCAGCACCACCATCAAGTTGTACTGCACCAGTGTTTACATTACCTAATGTATTGTCAGTTGTAGCAGTAAAACTTGCCGTCTCGGAAACATTCAGAACATCAAGATCTGTTTGCCCATCAACATCAAGACCAGCATTCATATCTACATTACTCACAAATGTAGAAAGACCCGATACATTTACACTATCAAGTTCCGTATGTCCGAATACATCCAGACCACTATTAGCATCAATAATTTCCGTAAATGTGGAGAAACCACTAACACTTAAGTCATCAATAAAGACTCCACCACTGAATGTAGAAACTCCTAAGACATCAAGTAACTGTGTTGGTTGAGTGCTTCCAATACCAACACGACTGTTTATATAATCAAAATAGAAATTATCTGCACCATCTACTAAACCAGCAGTATTGTGGAACTGAATTTGTCCTATGGTTCCACCAGCACCAGAATTAACAGAATTTGGAGTTACCCAAAGAATCCCATCAGTTACTGTTTTTACTAATAAATTGCCAGTATCTCCTGGTTGATTGTTGGAATCATAAATTGTGCCAGTGAGTCTTAAGTCACCCTGCAAATGTAACTCTTGTGTTGGATTTGTCGTTCCTATACCAACCGAACCAATACCTGTGGTCGTAATTACTGTACCACCAGTTCCTACAGTGATTCTATCTCCTGCAGAAAGTAATCCATTGTCAAAAGCAAATCTTGTATCTGTTGAAAATTCATCAGAACTGTTAAATATAACTTCCGTATCGTTACCTGGAGCAAAAACAGTAATCGTAGCTCCTATTGATGTTGTACCAATAATACCATATTCTTCTGCTCTGACTACTGCACCTTTAAAGTTTAATTGAGTTACACTACTTAAAGTTCCTACAATTACATTTTCATCAAAAACACTGATGGAACCAGGAATAACACCACCTTGATTGGGAATCCAATATCTTTCTCCAGGATATCCCTCAATACCAACCATTATGTATTGTGCTCCAGAAACAACTGGTTTTGCACCAATGGATGAAGGTCCAACAAGAGGGTCGCCTAAATCTGGTTCTGCTTCACCGACAGATAGATACCGATATCTATCATCGGTAATCCTAGATAAGGGAACTTTTTTAGAACGACCAGAAATATACTTAGCCATAAATTATGTTGTGCTATTTTCCAGGATACTCATAATCAATTCCATTTGCAGTGGAGCAACTTGACCACCACTCACATATGTATGTGCTATTCCAGCAACGACCCCAGAATTTGTGGTAAATGTGAGAGAAGTTCCCACTGGACCATCAATACTATCAACAATAAATGATTGCTGTGGAGATGGGAAGATGGACGTTGTTAGACCGCCAACATACCCAGATCCACAAGTGAATGCTAATCCACTCATAGTTACCTCATCACCAACATCAAATCCATGAGGTGATGCTGTTTCTATAGTTGTGATACCGGTAACATTGTCATATTGTGCTGTACTTACTGCAACAATTCCACTCTGTGTTCCTTCGATAATAACAGAATCTTGGATGAGTGCAGATCTTTCCAATACCAATCTGCCGTCAATAATTACTAAAGAATCATTTGGTGGTATTTCTGCGTCTTTAATAACTCTTATATTTCTCGTATTTCCAGATGTCCTAGATGCAGTACTTTTTCTTCTATGTGTAAACGTTACTGTTGGATATGTATTAACTCCAACATTTGCAACAGATGCATAAAGAACAATAGAAGAAACGCCAGTAGGAGCAGTATAAACTGTTTGTTCTCCTGGAGCTACTGGAACTGCAATCGTAATAAATTTATTAAGTGGTGCTACTGCCATATTATCTCAACGCTAGTATGAGTGGTGTGACTTCTGCTTGGATTGCTTTACTAAAATCTCTTCCTCGGACTGTTGATGTTGTTTGATCAACTTGAATTCCAACACCAATATCAAAATTTCCTTTTTGATCTGTTGATGTGAATGGAATTTGTGCTCCGTCAAGAGCAACAACTTCATTCGCTTTAATTGGAAGAGCACCTCTAAAGGGTAACGCAGTATTTATACTTGTACCCGTGCCGACATACTCAAAAGAGTGTGAACTTGTAAGGATACGACTAATTCTCTTAAGAACAAATGGATCTCCAGAGAATAACTCATAAGGAACAAATTCATTAAATGTTATGGTTGTAATGCCAGAAACATTTGGTGTTGCGGCAGAAACAGTAAAGTATATTGGAGACATTACTGCATCTGCAAGTCCCGTATTACCATCAATATCAACAACAATATTTTGAGTTGGCAGATAATTTCTACCAGAGTTAATCACGTCAATTTCTGTAATTACGCCATTAGCATCTACTGTTACAGATGCCTCAGCAACAATACCTTGCGGTCCTTTTGGATTTACCGTTCCATCAGCATCTCTAATAATAACAGATGGTGGATTAATAGCACTGTATCCACTCGGAGAACCTTTTACATCAATTCTTTCAAGTTGCTGTAGGGGTTCTGTAAGTTGATTAAATGCAACGGCATCTGGATAATTTGCTTGACCCACATTACTAATTTGGAAGAATAATGCCTGACCATCAAATGGTCTTTGTGCGACACCATTTACATCAGTAACGCCAGTTCCTACAATAACGTCAGAATTATCGCCTGGTACTACATCATTCAATACGGTTCCAGTATATTCTGTTCTTCCAAGTCCAACAGCATATAGACCATAATTACCAAAGGATGAGTTTGAGTTTGTTAAATCACAAGAACCGCCAGTGTCACAATAAATCGCAATATCGCAGTTGATTGTAAAGATAGAAACTAACTGAGCATATCCATTATTTGTGATTGATACGCCAATACCATTTTCATTATACTGTGTAAATGAGTCGCAAACCATAGATTTAAGGTCTGCGCCAGCAATACTAGCAGTTGCATCGTCTCCATCAATTTTCATACCAATACTTCCACTCATGAAGTTGGTACAGTTACGAATATATGGAGATCTCCATCTTGGTGGTAAGTCGGCACCTTCATTTGCTGGTCCTGCATTTGGATATCCACTATTTGCAGTTACTCCCCTTTTGGGGAAGGCAACTGCTCCAGCACCAAAGTGTGTTACACCAACGGTTTCTCCTGAAAAGTTTAAGTTTTCAATGAGACATCCTCTTCTTACCCAGAAAACATCCAATGATGTATTTTGGGGTTCGATAGTAACCAGACGTAAATCTTCTCCAGTGACGGAAACATTTTCACGAAGTCCAATGGGATTATTTTCAATATAACGACCCGGACGAATTTTAATTGTATCATATGGTTGTGCTATTAGTGCAGCAGCACCAACAGTAGCTTTCGCATCACCCTCTAACAATCCACTATTAGAATCATCACCATCTTTAGTAACCCAAATTGTTTTTTGAGTTTGAACACCAGGTGGTCTCCAAGATACTCCAGTGCCAACTGATGCGAGTCTATAGTCTTTACCTGCAACTCCTGTTTGTTGATTTACATCAATAAGTGTTGAGTCTAACTCAACAGAACCATGAAATACTGAAGATAAATCAACGTCTAATGTATTATTGAGTGTAGTGGCACCATCAACATCAAGAGTATTATTAAGAGTGGTAGCACCATCAACATCTAATGTGCTATTAAGTGTAGTTGCAAGGTCAACGTCTAATGTATTATTGAGTGTAGTGGCACCATCAACATCAAGAGTATTATTAAGAGTGGTAGCACCATCAACATCTAATGTGCTATTAAGTGTAGTTGCAAGGTCAACGTCTAATGTATTATTAAGTGTAGTTGCAAGGTCAACGTCTAATGTATTATTAAGTGTAGTGGCACCATCAACATTTAATGTTCCGTTTACATCTAATGTAAATGCTGGATTATTTTGATTGATACCAACATTGGTCATTCTGTAAATATCACCAGAGACAGTATATCCCCACAAATCCTGAGATTGGATATCAGCAATAAATCCTGGATTATCTGGATTTGGTACTGGAATAATCGTATCAGTTCCAAGACCAAGACTATTAATCTGAGTAAAGTTTAATACGGTAAAGGATTGTGCCACACCAACGGTTGGAATGTAAACACCCTCATCTTGAACATAGATCCCTTCAGTAAATGCTGGGGTTACTTCAGTCCATCTGATTCCAAATTCATCTCTTTGCAGATAACCACCATTCGCTCCGTGATATCCAACAGAATCATAGATATTTCTTTTAATTCCTATTGTTTCTACTTCTAAACTCAATTTACCTTGAGTAGAATCATTGAGAGAACTGATTCCAACTCCAGGTTGTGTAGTTCCTATACCAACAGTTCCAAGACCAGTAATTACAAATGTATTCTCTTCTTCACTATTAAACTGAAACTTTTGCTGTGGTGTTGCAGTAAATATACCAATCTGTTCTGTTCTGGTATCAATATTAAGTGCTGTTCCACCAA
>Ga0208785_1000351_pt1 | contig 20670 bp, 32 predicted proteins | sample DEB08_DNA_2_FD_185499 | JGI IMG/M metagenome (GOLD analysis project Ga0208785, IMG submission 185499) | Aqueous microbial communities from the Delaware River and Bay under freshwater to marine salinity gradient to study organic matter... | ecosystem: Environmental > Aquatic > Marine > Coastal ...
GGCCTAAGAAAGGTATAGCGGGTGAGATGGAGAACTCCAAACTTACTGACTCACAGTTTACCCGATGTTCTGCTTATTTAGTGTTGGCAAGATATGCTTTGCCGCAACTGACTAACTGGGTAGAAGATGATAGATTCCAAAACATGATGGACTTTTACAAAGCCCGTTATGGTGAAGAGTTTGACGCTATCCTGAGAGATGGTGTTGAGTACGATGACGACGGTAATAGCACTATCGACGATGATGAAAAGCAATCAGTAAACTCTGGTCGGTTAATTAGATAATGGATATACGCCTACAAACTAACGCTAAAGAGATTGCCAAGAGAGTAGGCAAGAAAGGCAAGGAGCTATCTGCCAGCGTTAAACGGGCATTGCTGATTACCGCGCAGGAAGGCGTAAATGTCATACAGGATAGGACTGCCAAAGGTGTAGGTTACAAGGGTGCGTTTGCATCATATACACCAGAGTATGCATTGTTTAGATCAGGGAAAGGCAGAGGCACTAAACCAGATTTAAACTTTACTGGTCAGATGCTAGGCGCAATGACAGTAACGGCTAACAGTAAACAGGCTGAGATATTTTTCAGCAGAGCGACTGAATCGAAGAAGGCCGCAATGAACGATAAGAAAAGACCGTTCTTTGGCTTTAACGATCAGGAAGAAAAGCAACTGGGCAAGATATTCTTTAAGGCGTTGAAATGAGTGTAAGAGAAAACATTGCCAACAATATCGTTACTACCCTGCAAGCGATCACATCGCCTGTAGCGGTTAAGTATGTAACGCGAGAGCCATTTGCTTTTGATAAGTTGTCGAATGCTCAGTTTCCCGCGATTCTAGTTAGGAGCGCAGGAGAGAACAGAGAAGATAGTAGTCTAGGCGGGTCAATCACTCAGCGCATGGCTACAATAGATTATGAACTGGTTTGTTTTGTTAAAGGGTCTGTAATTGATACAGCGCGAAATAACATTATCGAAGCAGTAGAAGAGGGTCTGGATGTTGATCGTTTGCGTGGGGCTAATGCCTTAGATACGCAGATAACTAACATTGAGATTGATCAAGGTTCTATTGATCCCATCGGTGGGGTCATTATTACAGTTCGCGTTTTGTATCAGTACACTCGCGGCACAACTTAACTTTTATTTAGAGGTATAAATCATGGCGACTAAAACAGGCGCATCTGGAGTAGTAAAAGTACAAGTCTCAGGCACGACTGTTGCCGTGGTTGGCGAAGTACGATCTTTCACTTTTGACGGTTCAGCAGACACTATTGAAGATTCAGTAATGGGCGATACTGCACGTACTTACAAGCAGGGTCTAGCAACTAACACTGTATCTATCGAGTGTTACTGGGATGAAGCAGACGCACAGCAGTTGATCTTAGATGAACGTGCTGATGTAGACTTTGAAATCTATCCTACTGGTACTGGTACTGGTGAGACTTATTTCTCTGGTGGCGGCATCGTTACTTCACGTTCTATAACTGGCGCATTTGATGGCATGGTTGAAGCCAGCTTTACCATCCAGTGCAGTGGAGCAATCACAGAAGCTACAGCGTAATAGGGGGATTTAAACCATGGGATTAGCTAAAGAGTTACGCAACAGAAGGGAAGTAAAAGCGCGAGAAGTATTAGTACCAGCGTGGGGTGATGAATCTGGAGACTTTAAGTTATATTGCAGGGCTATTACCTGTTATGACTTAGACCAACTTCAGAAGAAGCACCCTAACTTCCTGAACAACACTACCATCGGTGCAATGGTAGATTTGATTTGCATGAAGGCAGAAGATGAGGGCGGTAATAAACTCTTTTCATCTGCTGAAGATCGCATGGATTTGATGGGTGAAGAAACTAATATTATTAGTGACATTGCCAATCAGATGTTTGCAGAGATCGAGTCTATTGAGGCAATCGAGGGAAACTGAGAACCGATCAATCAAGGATGAACTTATTGTCTTTGGCTGATCGGCTTCACATAACAATAGCAGAGGCAGAGCAAATGCCTGTCAACCACTTTAACGAGTGGCTGGCCTATTTCCAGATAATGAGTGAGAGCGATGGCTGAAAACGTCAAGATTACGATAAGCGCATTAGATAAAACCAAGAAAGGTTTTGGCAGTGCTACCAAAGGTCTAAAAGCTGTTGCTGGTGCTGTACTCAATGCCAAGACAGCTATTGTCGGCTTAGTTGGCGCGGCTGGTTTTGGCGCACTTATAGCATCGTCACTCAGAGCAACTGATACCCTTACTAAAACCGCAAACAAGATTGGCACAACCACTGAGGCTCTTGGGGCTTTACGGTATGCCGCTGATCTTACTGGCGTATCTACGCAGACTATGGATATGGCTCTGCAAAGGTTTACCCGCAGGACTGCTGAAGCCGCCAAAGGAATGGGTGAGGCTAAAGGCGCAATAAAAGAACTGGGGATAAATGCTCAAGAATTAAACAGAATGCCGTTAGATAAGCGCATGATTGTTTTGGCTGATGCTTTTGCAGAAGTAGAAAGCGAATCAGATAGACTGCGTTTAGCGTTTAAGTTGTTTGACTCTGAAGGTGCGGCTCTTGTAAATACTTTATCGCAAGGCGGTGATGGCCTGAGAGCCATGCTTGGCGAGGCTAGAGCATTAGGATTAACAATGTCTAGCACTGCGGCCAAGGGCGTAGAAGATACTGTTGATTCCCTGACTAAATTACAAAGTTTATTTAAAGGCGTTACAGATCAGACTGTGGCGGCATTTGCCCCTGCAATAGAGGCAATGGTTGTGCGGTTTACTGCATTTTTACAGCGCACCATTGAAGCTAAAGGCGGTGTTGAATTATTTGCAAGATCACTAGCTAAAACTCTTATATCAGGAATTCAAAATGCGTTAATTGGTTTTGAAAAATTAGCGAATGGCTTTATAAGCATATACAACGAAGCCATACGCACAAAAAATAATTTAAAGAATCTGTTTAGCATTGGGGCAAAAGACGTTAGGCAATACAATGAAGAAATTGCAAAGTTAGAAACGCGAATTGCCAAAGTTGGCGAAAATACCGCAGGATTGTCACCAGCAAACCAAGAAACAGCAATTAAGAATTTTCAAGAAAGAATAAATGCGCTAATAAAGTTGCGCGATGAAGCGCAGGATACAGAAAGTGCAGAGTTATTAGGAAACATAAGCACAAAGTATATCCGCGATGAGCTCGAAGGGGTAAAAAGTGCCTTAGACATTATCGGGGATTCGATACCGAAAGCGGCAGTTCCTGCCTTAGACTCAATTAATAATGTCGATCTAGGATTTAAGGCGTGGCAACAGACCGTAAAAGATGGCGGTGAGATAGTTCAGTCATTTACAACAAACGCTTTAGATGGAATGACCGATGCCCTGACCGCTGGCATTACTGGCGCGGCTAATTTTGCAGACGCTATGAAGTCAATGGCAAAAAGCGTAGTAGATAGCTTAATTAAAATGTTGGTTCAAAAGTATATTGTAGATGCGGCATTTGGTGCGATTACAGGTTATTTTGGAAGTGGTGGATCAGGGGCGACTGGTAGCGGTGCAACGTCTGGAGGCGGCTCTGGGATTCCACAGTTTGACCCCAGAGGCTATGCCGCAATCGGTGGTCCAGTAGAATCTGGCTCTCCCTATATTGTTGGCGAGCGTGGTCCAGAGATGTTTGTGCCAAATCAAAAAGGCGCAATAATACCAAACAATAAGCTAGGCGGTGGCGGTGGCGTAGTAGTCAATCAGACCATTAACGTATCGACTGGCGTACAGCAGACAGTAAGAGCAGAAATTGCTACACTTATGCCACAGATTGCCAATGCCGCTAAAGGTGCAGTTGCAGACGCTAGAATGCGCGGTGGTGGTTATTCCAAAGCATTAGTAGGAGCATAAAAAATGCCATTAGCATTTCCATCAGTCGGCATACAGTCTATCAATATGCGGTTACGTAGAACTGTAGCCGTATCAGAGTCGCCATTTACCTACGATCAGCAAGTGTACGAGCATTCAGGGGCTAGATGGGAAGCAGAGATCAGCCTACCGCCTTTAACCTATGCAGAGGCACGATCAGTCGAAGCATTTATAGTCGGCTTAAAAGGGCGTTCTGGCACGTTTACGTTCGGCCATCCACTGCATACAAGTACAGCAACCAGTACAACATCTGGCACGACAGCGGTTAGGGCAGAGCAACTGACTACCGATTCTGGTTCTACTGCTGTTACTGCGGGTACTTACTTTCAGCTAGGTGATTATCTGTACATGGTTACAGAAGATAAATCCGCTGGCGCGGGGACGCTAAAGTTTCAACCGCCACTAAGAGCAGAGATAGCATCAGGCACAGCGTTAGATTTTACATTGCCTAAAAGTCTATGGCGCATGGCATCAAATGATATTGGCTGGTCTACTGATACTGCCTCCCTTTATGGATTTACTCTAGCCTGTGTCGAGGCCATCTAATGAGTCGCACCCTATCAACTGAAATGCAAGCGGTCGCAACCGCTGAAGTAGTACGCCCGATCTATTTAATTGATATGGAGTTTACCTCTGGTAGCGTTTACTTCTGGTCTGGCGTGGGCAATTTAACTTTTAATAGTAATACCTATATCGGTGCGGGTGATTTACTTAGCATCGGGTCGGTAAGCGAGACAGCCGAACTACAAGCAAATGGCGCAACTGTTACGCTGACAGGTATAAAACAATCACTGGTCACTATCGCTAGGGATGAGCCATATCAGGGTAGGCCGCTGACTATCCGTTTAGGCGCATTAGATGATAGCGGTGATCTAGTTTCATCGCCTGTAATTATCTTTAGCGGCTTTATGGATGTAATGACTATAGCCGATGGCGGTGAGACATCTACAATATCTATCAGCGTAGAGAATAAATTAATCGCCTTTGAAAGATCATTTGTTAGACGCTATACCAGTGAAGATCAAAAGATTGAGCATCCCTCCGATAAGGGCTTTGAGTTTGTAACTAAGATTCAAGAGAAAGAGATTATCTGGGGCAGACCAACCCCAGCATCGGCAGGAACGCATTCAGGAGGTAGATCAGATTTAAGGGTTGGTAGATGATAACAATACAGCATGAAAGTCTGGTAAATGTTAAAGAAGATATAAAGCCGCTATTGGAAGAACACTGGCGGCTTGTTGCGTTAAATCAGGGCAAGATAAAGCTCAATCCTGATTGGAAGGAATACGCTAAGTTAGATGCGGCAGGGATATTAAATATATTTACTGCGCGTGATGATGGTGAGTTAGTTGGTTACTTTGTTTTAATAATCAATAAAAGCATCCATTATCAAGATCACTACTTTGCGGTAAATGATGTTGTATTTGTTTTGCCTGACAGTAGAGCGGGTGCAACTGGCTATAAATTGATCAAATTCGCAGAAGATTATTGTCGTGATATTGGTGTATCATTGATGATGATCAATACGAAGGTACACATACCTTTTGATAAGCTAATGATAGGAATGGGCTTTGATTTAATAGAGCGCGTTTATTCTAAATTTTTAGGAAAGTAAAATGGCAGTATCAGCAATAGCAGGATTGATGACGGCAGGGGGTGCAGTTGCGGCCGCAGGAGGGTTTGCCGCATTTGCCGCAGGTACTTTATTTGGCGGCTCTTTGCTCACTGCTTTTGCCATTGGTGCTGGCCTTTCTGTTGTATCTCGCGCCTTGATGCCAACCCCTTCACTTGGCGCACAGATGCAGGGAAACTCTGTAACTGTCAGAGAACCTGCTGTATCCCGTAAAATCATTTATGGTCGCGCTAGAGTTGGCGGTGCTATTGTTTATATAGATTCTACTGGCACTGATAACGAGTATCTCCATTTAGTAATTGCTGTAGCGGGTCATGCGATTGATGGCTTTGAGCAAGTCTGGTTTAACGATACAAAAGTCTGGGATGGCAGTTTTCAAGGTAACTGGGGGTCTTATGTTCACATAGGCTTCCATGATGGTACGCAAACAACTGCCGACAGCACTCTAGTATCTGCATCCAGCGGCTGGACTAATGATCATAAATTATTAGACACAGCCTATATCTATGTTCGACTAAAATACGATACAGATCAATTCGCGCAGGGCTTGCCGAACATCTCTACAGTGGTTAGAGGTAAAAAGGTTTATAACCCTGTCTCAGCGACTACAGCATGGTCACAGAATCCCGCTCTCTGCGTGTTTGACTACTTAAAAGATACAAAGTATGGCTTGGCAGAGTCGGCCTCTAACGTCAATACAACGGCTCTGATAGCGGCTCAAAGTTTATGCGATGAGACTGTTAATTTGTCAGGCGGTGGCAGTCAAAATAGATACGTTCTGGATGGCGTAGTAGACACTGCAAATAGCCGAAAAGATAACATCGAGGCCATGTTGTCGAGCATGGGTGGTAAGCTGATTTACTCAGGCGGTGAGTATTTTATTGTCGGTGCTGAATACAACACCCCCACGATCACAGTGGATGAATCTGTATTAGTTGGTGGTATATCGGTTAAGACCAAGCAAAGCCGCAGAAGCCTCTACAATGGCGTTAAAGGCGTTTACTTAGCAGAAGAAGAAAACTACACCCTAGCGGATTATCCCTCTATAACTAGCAGTAGCTACTCTACAGAAGATGGCGATCCTATCTATCTAGATATGCCGTTGCCGTTTACGACTAATAACGTAAGGGCGCAGAGAATCGCCAAGATTGCCCTATTGCAATCAAGACAACAAACGCAGATAACCATTCCTTGTAATCTGGCCGCACTGAAGTTTAAGGCTGGCGATAACATCATGGTTACCAACTCGCGTATGGGTTGGACTCAGAAAGTTTTTGAAGTTACTGGCTACCAACTAGACATAACCACTGATGGCGCAATTATTGTAAACGTAGATGCGATAGAAACAGCCTCTGCCATATTTGATTGGTCAACATCCGATCAGCAAGACTTTACCACTGGGGGCGAGGTTGATTTGTATGATGGCTTTACTACTCAGCCGCCTACTAATCTTGCCGCTACATCTACGACAGTAGTCGCATCTGATGGGACTTTATTGCCCTCTCTTAGATTGACTTGGACTGATTCAACCGATGTATTTGTCACCCAGTATGAAGTGCAATATCAGCGCGGGTCGGCTCTGGTTGATTACGGAAATATCACAGATGCCTACACTACAAATACCGATCATGGCTTAATTACTAATGCGGCATCTATCACGTTGGATTACGGCTCTATTGATGATCCAGTGGCGACTGATGAGCCTAACTATAATTCAGTCTTTGTAACGACTAATCAATATGTGATTACTGGTGTTGTCCCATCGGCTAATTACAACATAAGAATCAGGGCAGTAAATAATCTTGGTGTTAAAAGTAACTTTGTCACCCTGTCAGGATTGGCCGAAGGGGATACTGATCCCTGCGGTATTCCAGATAGCCTAAGTGCGGTTGGTGGCCTGAAAGAAATTAGCTTGTCGTGGATTATTCCCACTGAGCCTGATTACTCTCATGTTGAAGTATGGGAAAACATCGTAAACAACTCTGCGACTGCAACTAAGATTGCGACTGCCAGCGGGGATAACTTTGCCCGTACAGGTTTAGGTTATAACGTACTCAGATATTACTGGGTTAAATCGGTCGATTACTCTGGTAATGTTTCTGCGTTTTCATCGGTAGCCAGTGCGACTACTTTATTTGTCGATACTGATTCCTTTAGTCAGGCAGTAAATGATTTATTCTCTGAGGCAGGTGCGTATGGTATCGAGCCTGTTAGTTCACTTCCTGCAACGGGTGACTTTAACGGTCAGATAAAATATAACACTACTCAAAATAAATTATACCGCTGGGATTCTGCAACTTCTGCGTGGACTGATGACATATTCTCGATTACGTCAGGCAGTGTTGATCTTGCATCATTCGCATCAGGCATTGAACCAATTAGTATTGTTTCTAGCTTGCCTAATCCATCAGGATATACTGGTGCAAACCTAGTATTTTTAACAACTGATTATAAATTATACCGATACAACGGCACTGCATTTGTCTCTAGTGTTGCGGCTGGTGATATTACTGGCACTATCGGTTCGGATGTATTTCCAAATAATTTAAGGCCAGTAGAGATTGTTTCTACACTTCCTACTACGGGCAACTTCCAAGGTCGGCAGGTATTCCTTACATCTGACAATAAACTATACAGATATAACGGAACGTCATTTATCGCAAGCGTAGCAACTAGCGATCTACAGGGTCAGGTAAGCAGTACGCAGATCAGCGACAACTCAATATCTACAGCCAAGATACAAGCAGACGCGATCACTGCAAATGAAATATCAACTGGCGCGGTTACTGCTGATGCTATTACTGCTGGTTCTATTAGTTCGGCCGCTATTGCGGCTGATGCCATTACATCGGATAAGATTGCGGCTAACGCTGTTACAGCGGGTGCTATTCAGGCGGGTGCTATTAGTGCGACTGCTATTGCTTCCGATGCTATTACATCTGATAAGATTTTGGCAGGGGCTATACAAACATCAGACTTAGCGGCTAACTCTATCACTGGTGGTCTTATTGCGGCATCAGGTGTCATCACTAGCGCGGCACAAATAGACGACGCTGTAATTACATCAGCCAAGATTGATAACCTTGCAGTAACTCAAGGTAAGATTGCTGATTTAGCGGTTGATACAATTAAGATTGCAGATCAGGCTGTGACAATTCCATCGTCTGTAGAATTAGCAACCTCAACAAATATATTTGGATCTACCGAACAATTAATATTAACTTTAACCTTTACTGGCACTGGGGCAAATGCTGATGTTTTATCTACTATTGCCGCTGGTGGATCTGGATCAGCATATTTGCAATTAAGTTATTACCACAATAACAGCTTAGAAAAAGTACATAATTACCAATATGGTGGTGTTGTAGCTTTTCCGATTACAACAACATCAGGAACAAATACTATTAAATTATATGGCAGAATATTTAGCGGAAGTCAGGGTGCATTTGTTCCAGAGGCATATATAAGGACATTGGAGACTAAAAAATGATTAAAACATTTACAGTCATTAATTCAATTACTAATCAACCTGTCCGATTTTGTCAGTGTGTGGAATCTGACAAAGATTTGTTGTGCGGAGAAAACGAACATTTAGTTGAGGGTAGGCAAGAATTAGAGGTTGATTCGCAATTATTTTTAAATGAATTTAAAGATTTAAGAAACGCACTTTTAGCAGAATCAGATTGGACTCAATTTGCAGACAGCCCATTAACCGACAAGAAAAAGGCAGAATGGGCAACGTACAGGCAAGCGTTAAGAGACTTGCCACAAGAATACCCTAATGCTATTTCAAATGATGATATAATTTGGCCTACAAAGCCGAGGTAACGACATGACAACAGCAGTACAAAGACGCAGAGGCACTAACACCGAACACGCATCCTTTACAGGGTTAGAAGGTGAGTTAAGTGTAAATACTACCAACGAATCCGTACACGTTCACGATGGATCGACTGCTGGCGGTTTCGAGCTTGCAAGGGCAGATGCCTCTAATATTGTCGCAACTAGCATTGATATTAATGGCGGCACTATCGACGGCACAGCCATTGGCGCATCCTCTGCATCCACAGGCGCGTTTACTACGCTGACTGCTAGTGGCGAAATCACAGCCAACGGTGGCATTGCTCTAGGCGATTCTGACAAGGCTACGTTTGGTGATAGTGATGATTTACAGATTTATCATGATGGGTCTAATAGTTACATTAGTGACCAAGGCACTAACGACCTTAAAATATTAGCTACAGATTTTCAGCTAAAAAATGCGGCAGATAATGAGTTTATGATGACTGCTGTTACTGATGGTGCTGTAACTCTTTACCACAACAGCGCGGCCAAACTAGCCACCACCTCCACAGGCATAGACGTTACTGGCACGGCCACGATGGATGGGCTTACTGTTGATGGGGCGTATACTGATGTTAAATTTAAAACAACGCAAGGTCGTTTAGATTTATGGCTAACGGATACGGACACGACAGAAGGTCAAGTGCGTGTACGTGGCGACGCGAATAATCTAGTATTTATTACAAACACAGCAGAACGCGCTAGGCTGACAAGCGATGGTGATTTGGGCATAGGTACTACAGCCATTATGCAGGACTTTGGTGGCGGCAGGACAACGCTTGCACTTAAAGGCGCAGGAAGCACTGATTACTCAACACTACAGCTAGGTAACTACGGCACTTCGTCCAACGGCCAGATTCACGGCCTCATAAACTTTTATGACGGCACAACATCTGTATCAAGAATACAGAGCGTTAGGGCTTCAAATACCTCTGATGCTCATCTTGCGTTTTACACTGCGCCTTCCTCTGGTGGAATTACGGAGAGGGCTAGGCTGACAAGCGATGGCAACCTGTTGGTGGGTAAGACTGCTAGTGGAACTGCAAACACAGGCGCAGAATTAAGAAATGGCTCATCAAATCATGCAGTAATTGCTACATCTACTTCAGAAACACCAGTGGTAGTGAACCGCAAAACTAATGACGGGTCGCTAATTAACTTCTTAAAAGACGGCTCAACCGTAGGGTCTATTGGCACAGTATCAGGCGACATACGTATTGGTGGCCTTGATGACAATCACGCATCATTAAGATTTGCCGCATCATCTAAGGCTGTACTGCCTGTTAAAAACAGTGACGGTGGCCTGAGCGATGCCACTACTGACTTGGGTGCTTCTAACGCTCGCTTCAAAGACCTCTACCTGTCAGGCAACGCATATCTTGGCGACGGTAAAGATTTAAGTTGGGGCGGTACTTATAACGACGGAAACCCAACAATAGCGGCTAGTTCTAACTTTATTGCTTTTTATCCTGAAGGAACTACCTCTGGTGAGGCGGCCAGAATCAACTCCTCTGGCTATATAACAAGTCTACCAACATACAACAACGGTTCAGCAAGTTCTGCTAATATGGTGGTTAATTCTAGCGGTTTATTTTTGCGTTCTGTTTCTTCAGGCAAGTACAAAACAGATGTCGAAGACGTGCAGGATTCTTATGTTGATTCTCTGTTAAACATTAGGCCTGTTTATTATCGTTCACTTTTGGAAAACGACAATTCTGAGCATAGTCATTGGGGCTTTATTGCAGAAGAAGTTGCAGAAATTGACCCTAGACTTGTCCACTACAAGACAGTTGATGTTTCTTACACTGACGGTGGCGAGCGAGTAGAGACTGAACTTAAAACCCCAGAACCAGAGGGTGTCCAGTACGAAAGATTTGTACCTTTGATGCTTAAATTAATACAAAATCAACAAACCTTAATTGAATCACTAACAGCCCGTATAGCGGCACTAGAGGAATAAAATCATGGCAGTAACTTGGACAATCTCAACACTAGAACGCAACACTGACGACGGTGTTGTTGTAGCACACTGGCGTGCTAGCGATAGCGAAGTAGTAGGCACTGGCGATGACGCTGTAACTCACTCAGGTAGCTCATACGGCACTTGCGGCTTTACCCCTGACGCAGATGCTGACGGCTACACAGCCTATGCTGACATCACAGAGGCTCAGGTCATTGAGTGGGTAAAGGCTGACGTTGACGCTGACGCTATTGAGGCAAGCATTGCTTCACAGATTGCAGACAGCAAGGCTCCCGCGATTAGCACTGGAGTGCCTTGGTAATGATTGATCCCGTCACGGCCATCAGCATAGCCACTAACGCCTTTGGTACTGTAAAAAGGATGATTGAGGCTGGCCGAGATGTAGAGGATACACTTAGCCAAGTTGGTAGATGGTACGGGGCGGTCAGTGACTTAAATGAATGTCAGCGCAGGGCAGAAAATCCACCCCTGTTTAAGAAAATTGTTGCGTCACAATCTGTTGAGCAGGAGGCGATGCAGATATATGCTCACCAGAAAAAAATTCAGGCGCAAGAAAAGGAGCTACGCACTTTGCTTATGTATGCCTACGGGCCTAGTGGCTATACTGAGCTAACTGAATTGCGGAGAAAAATAAGAGAGAAAAGAGAGCAAACAATTTACGCGCAGGAAAGAAAGCGCAAAGCGTTATTCTGGAATAGCATTCAAATATCAGGAATCGCAGTTTTAGGCTATGCAATATATCTGATTATTGATTTCTTGATGAGGCAGTAACCATGTATCAATTTGATGAAGATATGCCAACCCCTAACTTTCTGCATGATGTTGCAAAAGGTAATATCTGGGATTCTAGGGCATTAAATATATTCGGCTTTAACCGCACTGTAGGAACATCATTCGAGACGCTGTGGGATGATGGCGGTAATTATGTTTACCCTAGTTCTGCTGTTGCGATGGATGTCGTATCTACTTCTTCATCGGATACGATGGATTTAAAAATTAACGGTCTAGATTCCAATTATGTTGAGATTAGCGAGACTGTCACGCTGACAGGCACTTCTGCTGTAACTACTACTGCGACATTTTTAAGAATTAACTCTGCCACTATCCTAGCTGGCTCGAATGTTGGTGATATTTCTATTACAAATGGCGGGACTAAATACGCCTTTATACAGGCAGAGATTGGCACTACTCAATCTAGCGTTTACACTGTCCCCGCAGGACACTCGATCTACCTATTCCGAATAGATGTTACATCTGGTACTAACAACGGCCAGAAATATCTTACGTTTAGGAATGTGGTTAAAACAAACACTGGGAGAACATTAAGAGTTGCAGAAGCGACATTCGCCACATCGCAGGTCAGCTTTGATCGCCAACTCCCGTTTAAGATTGCAGAGAAATCAGACTTTCATTTCGAGGCGAAAAGCAGTAGCTCAGAAAACGAAGTCTCAATCTTTGTCGAAGCAATATTAGTTAAGGATTCATAATGGCAACCGTTAAAGAAGCATTGATCCGCTTATCAGGACATGAGAAGGAATGCGCGATCAGATACCAGAACATCGAGAAGCGATTAGATGATGGTGCTGATAGATTTAGGAAAAGCGAACTAATGCTATGGGGTATGTATCCCCTGATTATCGGTTTATTTCTAATCGAGAAAGGCTTTATCTAATGCTTAAATTGTTGATTGGTCCGATTGCTGATCTTGCTGGTGGATTCCTAAAGAACAAGGCAGAGCAAGCAAAAGCCAAACATGAAGCTAAAATGAACGTGATTCAGAACGATGCTGATTGGGAAGCTAAGATGGCTGATGCTTCTGGCAATAGCTGGAAAGATGAATTCTGGACCATCGTTCTAGCAGTGCCTATCTTTATGGTTGGTTATGCAATAGTAGTAGATGATATGACGGTAATACATAGAGTAGAGCAAGCATTTGCCGCATTAAATGATCTGCCAGAGTGGTATCAGTATTTATTGTTTGTGGCGATCTCTGCTAGTTTTGGGATCAAAGGCGCAAGCAAATTGATGAACATGAGGAAGTAAAATGGCTAAATCACCTAAGAAAGAAAAGCTAAATTATTTCAAGCCCAAAGAGTTAAAGTGCAAGCATACTGGTGAGGAAGGATTCGACAAAGACTTTCTTGAGACCCTGAACGCTATTCGACATGAGTGCGGTTTTAGCTTTGCCCTATCCAGTGCCTACAGAAGCCCCCAACACCCCATAGAAGCGCGTAAAGAGGTTCTAGGGGCGCATACCACTGGTAAGGCGGTAGATATACTAGCCAGCGGAGAAAAGGCGTTAGAGATCATTAGAGTGGCTCAGAAGCATGGTATACAACGAATAGGTATACAGCAAAAGGGATCGGGTCGATTTATACACCTAGATGGCTGTACTGAAGATGATGGATTCCCCTGCCCTGCTATCTGGTCATACTAGTTCCACATAGAACATAAAAAAGCCCCACCGAAGCGGGGCTGTTAGGTTAGTTGTCAGTAGATAATCTCAATACTGGTTCATCTGGCTCAACGTAAAATCTGCCTACGCTATCGTAAGGGCAATGAATTATCTTCCCTGTATTCCACCAAATGCCATGTCCCTTGACCATTATCTGACCATCTGCATTTCTGAATATATCGCAATCGTTTAATTTTTCAAAAGTTGTTTTCATTAGGTTTTATCCTTTATTGATAATGCCCCACCGAAGCGGGGCTGTTAGGTTAGCGTATCCCGTGGGACATGTCTTCTATCAAATGACTATAGACTTGAGGCATTACGCCTGCCCCCCTGTAGCCAAAGCTAACCACAATGCAAGACGCTTCGGTTGACTGCCACAGTTGACCTTTAGGTAGCCACACCTCTGCTTCGCCATGCTCTCTATTTATAAATAACTCTGCTTTGTGCTTTGCGGCTTCTTTCCTAACTTGCGCTAATGTTGGCATATTATTCCTCTTGGTTTTTTGATTTTTAAAGAACGTGCCATTCAGTGATGGCATAGCCATTATACAACAAGTAAACAATAATGTCAATACACCTATTTTAAATAATATGTACAAAAGTGTTGACAATGCCTTTTAGGGGGTGTACTGTAGCACCTCAATCAATCAAAAAAGGTAATAAAGACATGGCTAAATTATATAAAAGAGGTTGTCACAAGTGCGATGGAACTGGCACCTTGCCACACTACTACTGGATTCAAAGTGGTAGTTGCTTTACCTGTGGCGGTCTTGGTTACTTCACCGTTAAGACTGACCCCGCCATCCTTGATGCGCGTAAGGCCAAGGCCGCTGAGAAGCGTGAAGCCAAGAAAGAGGCAGAGCGTCAGGCGCACATCAAGCGCAACTTCTGGAAAAAGATCGCCAGTGGTATTCGTCAGGCAGTGTGGGCGGCAGAGCGTGAGATTGAGAACGCTAATGCAGAAGCTATCGTTAACGGTAAGCAATCCATCACGGGTGAGATCATCAGCACCAAGGTTGTCGATGGCTTTGCCTACGGCCAACGTGTTGTCAAGATGGTCGTTAAAGATGATCGCGGATTTAAGGTGTGGGGTACAGTGCCGCAAGCCATTTTAGATGAATATGTTTACCGTTCAGGAATAGGGTTTGATGCTGATGAAAATTACTGGAACTACAATGTTCTGAAAGGTCAGCGCGTCACATTCTCTGCCACTGTCGAAGCGTCAAATGACGATGACAAGTTCGGCTTCTTTAAACGCCCAACCAAGGCCGCGATTGCGGCTTAATCTAACCGCCCCCGCGAGGGGGCACTTGCTGTAGGAGGCAATATGGGAATAAATGATCTTAACGATCTAGAGCGCGGTGAGTACGACTGCGTTGTAGGTTATCCTGCCCTAGAGGGGCAATCAGATGCTTACTATGTTGGGTATGGTGAGCAGTACGCAAAAGAACAGGCTATAGGAGGCCGAAACAATGAAGTCAAGTGACGCAATAAATGAACTGGCAAATGCACTCTGCAATGCTCAGTCGCAAATGGGGGGTGCTGTTAAAGACAGTGCCAACCCTTTCTTTAAATCTAGCTATGCCGATCTAACGGCAGTTATCAAGGCCATCAAACAGCCCTTTGCTGATAACGGTCTAAGCTATACCCAGTTCCCAGTCACCGATGAAAATGGAATGGGAGTTTGCACAAGGCTTATGCACGTTTCTGGGCAATGGCTAGAAGGTCAATTTACTCTGCCAGTGGTTAAGCGTGACCCACAGGCGGCTTCAAGCTCCCTGACGTATGCGCGTCGTGTATCTTTATCTTCTATCGCAGGGATTCCTACGGCAGATGATGACGCTGAATCTGCAATGCTACGGGGTGATGATAAGAAGATTATCTCTGATGACCAGATCATAGCCATCAAGAAATTACTTGATGAGACTGGTGCTGATAGTGAGAAATTCTGCAAGTGGCTCAAGGTTCGGTCAGTCGATCAGATTCTTGAGATTCACTATGATCGCGCTGTTGCCGCACTAGAGGCTAAGAAGTGATTATCTTAGACCATGAGCAGGGATCACCAGAGTGGCTTGCCGCAAGATTGGGTAAGCCATCTGCCAGTATGTTTAATAAGCTAATTACGCAAACTGGGAAGCCATCGTCATCTGCTGATGGGTACATCAATGAGTTAATCGCAGAGCGCATTACAGGTAAATCTGAGCCGTTTCATGTGACCGAATGGATTGAGCGCGGCACAGCATTAGAGCCAGAAGCTAGAGAGGCATATGAGTTTATCTCTGGCAATGAGGTTCTTGAAACTGGCTTTATTTTAGATACCGATTGGGAGTTTGGATGCTCCCCTGATGGCTTGATACTTGAGAACGGGGATAGCTTGGGAGGATTGGAAATCAAATGCCCTGCGCCTAGAACGATGGTTAGTTACTTACGTGATCCACAGGTAGGCGTTAAGAAATACTGGCAACAAATCCAAGGCTGTATGTGGATAACCAGAAGGGGGTGGTGGGACTTCTTTGCTTATCATCCTGAAATGCCGCACGTTTTGGTGCGGGTTGAGCGCGATGATGACTATATCGCAAAACTAGCTACAGAGGTGGATAAGGCTGTGGCTGAAATTGTAAACCAAGTGGAGTTGTTAAAATGAAAGTAGGATTATCTGTAAGAATCGATGTAACCAAGATAGATAAAAGCCGCCTGTATAAGGGAGCCAAGGGTACTTATCTCGATCTCACAACCTTTGTGGATACTGAAGAGCAAGACCAGTATGAGAACAATGGTTTTATATCTCAATCTACCACCAAGGAAGAGCGCGAGGCTAACGTACAGACCCCGATACTGGGTAACGTAAAGGTATTTTATACCGATGGCAGTACGCCAAGCAGTGCGCCTGTAGAACAAGGTGGCATGAGTCTGGAAGAGTTAGATGAGGATGTGCCGTTCTAGGGTAAAAAAGCCCCCTCGAAAGGGGGCAAACCATAGGAGGTTGCGAGTCGGGGGAACCCGCCTAATTAATATAACACAAGGTTTTTAATCATGGAATTAATCGACACTGGCAGATGCTTAATTGCCGCCCAAAGAAGCAAAGGCGTTAACAGTCGCCAGCTTGCAAAAATTGCTAAGACATCGCCACAGCAGGTATTAAGATGGCGCAAAAGCAAGAACATGAAGATACACACAATACAGTTGTTGTGCTTATCTTTGGATATATCAATTACTGATTTTATATCATTTGGTTATAAGTAGGCTTTTGAGTTTACTTTGACCGCTTAATCTTTTAAGGTTCAAAAAGTATTCGGGTGTGTGGATTGGGAATTTGTAACCCATGAACGAGAGTGACCCCTCTATTAGCACCTCTTGATTGGTTTGACTGCTGAGCAAGAAATAACGATTAATGCGTCTAGGCGCAAGGGCAACGGAACTGCTACTGATTCTAAATACGGATACGATTAAGTCACTAAGTCGCTTTAAGCCCTTAGATTTGTAAATTATGCTTTTCAAGGTGTAAAGGGTTGGATCATCTTGAAGAAAGTATAAACAAAGTTTAAACAAAAATAATTTATTAATCACTTGGCGAGGCTTGCCGAGCCATAGGAAAACAAAAATGAAAAATTACATAATAGAATGTACTGCTGTAATTACAGAAACTCGTGAATATATAGTACAAGCAAATAATGAAGAAGAAGCGTGTGATTTAGTGTTGAATTCAGGCGGGCAGGAAAAAGCTGATATGTCAACTTATGCTTTGTATTATGGTACTGAAGAAAATCTTTACCATTGTCATGCCAGTTCTGTCGGTGAGGTTGATGATGAAACTGCAAAACTACATTTGGGGGATCAATTCAAATGAAAATACGTTTAAGCAAACAGGATTCGCACACTTGTCAATTAATGGGTGCTGATACTGTAAAACTATGCGAGATGCAGGGATTCGCTCCACGACTTGATAATAAAAAGCAATCTAGAACAGAGGCTAATGTTTACGGATTTAAGGCAGAATTTGCTGTTGCCAGATTGTTTAATTTAGAATTGCCTACCGTTAATGTAGCTACAGATGGGGGCGTTGATTTATGGTTCGGGGACTTTACCATTGATGTTAAATTTACCAATGATGAATACGGAAATCTTATTTTCGATTCTATGGAAAAATTTAAATCACAAATTGGCATACTGGTGGGGAGAACTGATGATCCAGATGTCATGCGTGTCAATGGTTGGATGGATCGCGCTAACTTTAAAAAAACGTGTCATAGTCACAATTTCGGATATGGCGATAGGCTCTACTTAAAGCATGATGAATTATTGCCAATAGAGAGTTTATGGTCGAGACTGATGCAACACAAATTCCAATAGGAGGGATTATGTTATTAAATACTAAAGAAGATTGGCAACCAGAAGAAGCAGATGTAATTGCATGGCAGAGAGCCTACCCTGCTATCAATGTTCACCAAGAATTAGCCGCCATGGAGTCGTGGTGCGATGCTAACCCTACCAAAAGAAAGACATCCAAAGGCATCAAGCGGTTTGTTAATTCGTGGTTATCTAGGGCGCAAGATCGGGGCGGTTCGCCACAAGCTAAGTCAGCCACTAAGTCAGATTCTATTCGCGCTAAAACCATTGATATGCAACTCACAGATATATCGTGGCTAGACGGTGAAGATTACGAAAAAATGAAACAGTATTATCTAGAGACTCGCGGCTTTTATTATGACGGGGGTTTAATCAATGGCTAGTAAATATCACCCAGCAAAAATCCCCTTTAAAGGCGAGCATCCATATTTTAAAGATGGCAAGGCGTACAGCTATCGTGAATATAGTAACTGGACTTTCCAAAATGATGAGCGCAATGGCATCGTGCCTTCTACCATGAAAGGCAGATTAAGGGGGCAACCATTCTGTGAGGCTAGGCATTTATATCCTATTGCAGACTTTGCCGCTACCAGCGAGAAGATCAAAAAGCTAAGAGGCTATTGCAAGGAAGCTAGACTGCGTGTTCTAAACTCGCCCCGTCTGGAGGGCAAATCACAGAAGATGTCAGATAAGTGGTTGAGGGTTAAGTTGTGAGTCAGGGCGATCACGTTAGGATCAACAGTAAGCGCGAGTCTGAAGATAGGCTTCCGTTTCTTTTGAAAAGGATCGAGGCGTGGGATTACTCTGCGCCTTTAGTCGTTAAATTAGAGCCCTACAAAGACCCGCGATCACTGAGCCAGAATGCTTTGTTTCATGTTTGGTGCGCTGAGTTATCGGAGGCGTTTATTAAGAAAGTGCCTACCGCTAACAAAGAAAATATGAAGCTGATGCTCAAGCAACGGTTTTTAGGTACTTATGATATTCAGATAGGCAAGACGCTGATAGAAGGTCAGGTAAAGTCATCGTCTAAGCTAACAAAAGGCGAAATGGTACACTTTATGGATAACGTGTATCATTGGGCTAGGGAAAACGGGGTATTGCTTAAAGTGCCGCATGATTCTGAATACGCGAGGCTACAAAACCAGCAGGAGAGTTGAATGGACAAGATCGATCCTAGAGTGTTAAAGGAATTTGCAACAACAGATAGGCATCACGAAGTATTGGATGCTGTTATTGAAACTGGATCAGCTAACAAGGCGGCTAGGAAGCTAAGTTGCAATAGGCGCAGTGTTGACAGATTATTAAAATCATTAGAGGCAAAGGCCGCCTCTCAGGGTGTAGCACCGCACAGGGATTTAGTTCACCAGACCGCAGAGGGATTTGACGCAAAGAGAATATCTACTGCCTACAAAGAAGATGGATCTGTTGCGCTACAGTGGGTTATACAAGAGCCGCACAAGCGCGATATGAAGGCCAAGATCGATGCCATGATGGAAGGCATGAAAGACGATTTAAAAGGATTTAAAAAGCCAGTAAAAGCCCCTTCCAAAGTAAACTCAGACTACCTAGCTATGTATATGATAGGCGATCACCATTTCGGTATGTTGGCCGACAGTGAAACAAAATTAGACGATGATGATTGGGATATAAAGATAGCTACTCAAATTTTGATTGACGCAACCGCTAGACTATCCAACAGGGTAGGCGATGCAGAAGTTGGTGTTTTATTGAACGTAGGTGATTTCTTTCATGCTGATTCAAGCAAGAACGAAACTACCGCTGGCACTAGGGTCGATGTCGATACTCGTATAGGCAAGACGTTCAAACTGGCTGGCAGACTTTTTCAAGTCTTAATCAATAAGATGCTAGAAACGCATAAAGAAGTTGTTGTAATTAACGTGCGAGGTAATCACGATTCAGATATGGCCTGTCACTTATCCAGTTGTATCGAATTGCTATACAGCCAAGATAAACGGGTAAAAGTGTTACCAAACTACTCAAAGTTTATACATTACCAATGGAATAATAATCTGTTTGTTTTTCATCATGGCGACAGGATGAAGCATGAGCAAATCTTACAGGCGGTGATTAAGAATCTAGATGATGAGTGGAGTCAGTCTAAAAATCGTTATTGCCATCTGGGGCATATACATCATCACACCGCCAGAGAGGTAGGATCAATGCACTTTGAACACTGGGGAAGTCTAACCAGTACAGACCAGTGGCATTCAGATTCTGGCTATGGTGCTGAACGATCAATGACGGCTGTTGTATATCATAAGGATAGCGGTGAAGATTCCAGAGTAAAAATAACGGTGGGAAAATGAGCAATGTTATCAACTTTCCGAAAAGTGGAGTTAGTGCTGTTAGACAGTTTTGTGATTGCGGCAATGGCCTCGAGTATTGGGTTGGCGATGATGACAATGCTTATGGCATTTGCCCTTATTGCAATCTTGGGATTCCATGCGAAGTTAAAATGCTTGAAACGGAGGAAGATGAGTGAGTGCGTTGAACA
>Ga0208785_1000360_pt1 | contig 20439 bp, 30 predicted proteins | sample DEB08_DNA_2_FD_185499 | JGI IMG/M metagenome (GOLD analysis project Ga0208785, IMG submission 185499) | Aqueous microbial communities from the Delaware River and Bay under freshwater to marine salinity gradient to study organic matter... | ecosystem: Environmental > Aquatic > Marine > Coastal ...
TAGCAAAAGCTATCAAACATCAAGATTCCTATACAATAGACGATATAGAGGATAAAATAAGACATGGAATATTCCATTTATGGCCAGCTAAGAAGTCGGCTATGATAACTGAATTTGTAGTATTCCCTCAAAATACAGCAATGAACTTGCTATTTTGTGGTGGTGATTACAAGGAGTTAGAGGATATGTTGCCATCCTTAGAGGCATTTGCAAAAGCTGCTGGTTGTAAAAGATTATATGGCGGTGGCAGAAAAGGATGGTTAAAAAAAATAAGTCATTTAGGCTTTAAATCAGAACATTTAATTAGCAAAGAATTATGAGTAAAGGATCAACTTCAACAAAAGCAGAATTGCCAGCATGGCAAAAACAAATGTACGAAGAGGCTTACAACCTTGGTAAAGGTGTCTCACAGCAACCATTTATTCCATACACAGGCGCACAAGTTGCAGGATTTAATCCAGATCAATTAAGACAATTTGAAGCAACCCGGGGTATGGTTGGTGCTTCTCAACAGTATGATCCACGCGCTGGTTTACAAGCATTGGCAACCGCGCCCACGCCAACTATTAGCCCGGTAACAGGCAGAACTGCACAAATCGGTCAAGTAGCTGCACCACAGGCAGCGAGTATACAAGCGATACCAACATTTGGCGGGGCAACCATACAACAATTGCAAGGGCCAACTGCTGCACAAATAGGCACAGTTCAAGCTCCACAATTTAGAGGTTTATTGGATACTGATATTGGTGCTTACCAATCACCATACCAACAACAAGTCATTGATTTGGCTTTACAAGATATTCAGAGACAATCTGATATTGCTAGAGGTCAAGCACAATCTAGAGCAATTGGTGCGGGTGCATTTGGTGGCTCTCGTTCTGCATTAATTGAATCAGAAGCAACTAGACCTTTTGCTGAACAAGCAGCAAGAACAGCAGCAAGTTTAAGACAGTCTGGTTTCCAACAAGCACAACAAGCAGCTCAAGCTGATTTAGCTAGACAACAACAATTAGGTGTCTTTGGAGCTGAACAAGAACAACAAAGAGCCTTGCAACAAGCACAGTTAGAACAACAAGCAGGATTAACTGGTTTTGGTGCTGAAAGAGAAAGAGCTTTAAGACAAGCAGATTTAGCTCAACAAGCAGGTCTTGCAGGTCAAGATATTGCAGCACAAAGAGCAATACAACAAGCCCAATTACAGCAACAAGCTGGATTATTAGGTGCAGAACAAGCACAAGCTCGTGCATTAGAACAAGCGCGTTTAGCACAACAAACTGGTATGGCAGAATTAGACATAGCAGGTCGTACAGCTATGATGCAACCAGAATTAGAACTCCGGGCAAGACAACAACAAGCTGGATTGCTTGGTGGTCAATTAGAAGATCAATACCGAGCTTTAGGTTTATTAGGTGGCGTTGGACAACAACAACAGCAACTACAACAAAGAGCGCAAGACCAAGCCTACAACGAATTCTTACGAGCTTCTGGTTATGGTCAAGAACAGCTTAGTACTTTACTTTCTGGCCTGTCTGGTATGCCTCAGTTGGTTGGTTCAAGAGCAAAAACAAAAACTGGCGTGGGTGATATCCTTTCTGGATTATTTGGTTTGGGGGGATAGGAAAAAATATGAGTTTAGGAAAATTACAATCAATGGGTGGAAACTATGTTTCTCGACTTGGTGGTGCAGATATTCTAAGCCAAGATCAATTACAATCATTGTCTCCACAAGAACTGCAAATCTATAACCAACAAAAAGAAATGGCTAAAACTGCTGGTATGCGTGAGTTATCTGCAAGGTTATCTGATGCTTTTGCAGGTCGTGACATTGTTGGTCGTGCTGCTGAAAGAGAAAAGTTAAAAGCTCCTGAAAAAGGAACTAGTTTAATGCAGAATGTTCAATGGATTATGAGTAAAGATCCAAAGATAACTTATAAAGAAGCCCTAGAAATTGCAAAAGGTGGCACAACAATTAATCTGGGAAATAGTCAAAAGGTTGTTGATTATAGTTTAAAACAACTCGAAGATGATTCAGCTTTAATAGCATCACAACAACCATTAGTAGATAAAGTATCAACTGCAAAAACGCTTTTATTGAGTGGTGATGTTGAAACTGGTAAGTTGCAAGAATTCTTTTTACCATACAAGCAAATATTTGATTCTTTTGGGTTTCCCATTCAAAATTTAAGCGAGGAAGAATTTGTTAACTCTACATTTAAATTTCTAGTACCAAGAATGAGAGAAAAGGGATCAGGATCAACATCTGATTTTGAAATAGTAACATTTGAAGCAGCTGCCCCTAGTTTTGGTAAAACCACAGATGGTAACTTAATACTTATGGGTACTTGGTTGCAAACCGCAGAACGAGATAAAAAACTAAAATCATTAAAAGAAAAATATATACAAAAAAATAATAGTGTTTTTGGTTTTGATGATTATTTACTTGAACTTGAACAAAAAGGTGAGTTGCCAACTATTTATCAAAACTTTGCTGAAGAACAAGATGTAGAAAGTGCTTATAAAAAAGGCTCTTTAAAAGATGGCGATATTATTATTTACAATGGTAAATTAGAAGTATTTAGAAAAGACGATATTACAGACAACTAATGAGTTACAAACCCGGTATAAGTAAAATCAAAAAAAGCAAAACTGGCGGAGTGAAAGATTACGCTAGAGCAATACTTGGTCAAGGATTTGGTTTAGGTTTTGGCGATGAAGCTGAAGCATATGTAAGGTCTATTTTGAGTGGCAAAGAATATGATGAAGTCATTAAAGAGGTTAGATCTGAAATTGAACAATTTAAAGAAGAACAACCAGTTGCAGCTTATGGGTCTGAATTAGCTGGTGGTCTATTAACTGGCGTTGCTGGATTAGGTAGAACAGCACTTGCACAAGCAATTAAAAAAGCTCCCAAAACTACCGCAGCAATACAATCAGGTTTGTATGGTGTAGGAACTGGAGAAGGAGATATAAGAACTCAAGAAGGTCTTATGCAAAGAGGTGTTGGCGGAGCTGTTAGTGGTACTTTAGGTTTAGCTGGATCATCTATTGGTCAAGCATTTTTACCAAAAGTAACTCCAGAGGCAAGAAAACTTTTGAAGGAAGGAGTGCCATTAACGCCAGGTCAAGCTATGGGTGGCGATAAAAGCAGTCTTGTTGGGGGTGCTTTAAGAATTAGTGAAGAAGCATTATCAAGTGTTCCGGGTTCAGGAGTAAGTAAAGCCTTAAGAAAAGGTCAAGAAGCATTTAATGTAAGAGGTTTTGAAAAAGCAGTTCAAGGTGTACCAGGGATTAAAGTAGATAAGAAATTACCAGTTAGTAAATTGTACAAAAATGTGCAAGAGCAACTTGGTAATAAATATGATGATATTGTAAAAGATTTAAAAATTTCTAATATAAAAAATGTAAGAGGAGACTCTTTAAATATTATTAATAGTTCTCCTTTAAGCAAACAACAAAGATCAGGATTAATTAATAGATATATCAACCCTTATCAAAATAGAACAAACCTTAAAGGTAATGATGTTCAAAAATTATTACAAAAAATAAAAAGAGATATTACTGCAAAATCAAAATCAGATAATGTAGATATATTAGACGAAGCCGAAGTTTTAAAACAAATAAGAGATGTTGTTGAAGGCAACACTATAAATATTGGCAAACTTAAACAAGTAGATACTGCTTATCAACAAGTACAAACTTTAGGAGAAGCAGTTATTAAATCTGCTGATGAGTTATATACACCTGCTCAACTTAGAGCAGCTATTAAACAGGCTGACAAAACAAGATCTAAAGTACAGTTTAAAAAAGGCGAAGCACCATTACAAGAATATGCTGAATTAGGTCAAGAAGTTTTAGGAAGAACATTACCAGAAAGTGGGACTTTTCCAAGAAGCATTTTAGGTTATGGACTTTTAAGTGGTGGCGCAGGAATTGGGGCAGGAACAGGCACATTGACTCCTGTTGGAATGGGTATGGCTACATATTTAGGAGCTTTACAAAATCCAGCTACCAACATTTTACTAAGAGAAGGTATTGATATTGCTAGTCGTGGAGCACAACAATCTATTCCATATTCATCAGGTCAATTTGGATCACTTTCAACACAACAATTATTGGACAGTTTAAGAGACAATAAAAAGAACTAACCCATGCCCCTTGCAACAGAACGAGTTGGTCGTTTTGGTGAATATCTCACAGCAGCAATCCTCTCTCAAGTTTCTGACACAGTAACCATCGTTCCACACAACGCATCCGCAGACATCATCTTTGAACACAACCTAAAGCTGTATAAGTGCCAGGTAAAAACTCAATCTAAAATAGAAGAACACAGAGAGAATTGGCGTTTTGATATGCGTAAAGGTCAAAGAGTTGCACACAGAAAATACAAAGATAATGAGATAGATGTGTTTGCTTTTGTTTCTATAACCCACAGAAATGTGGTGTTTTCTAAACCTATAGATAAGGGCCAACTAACCATCGCTGATGAACACATGAAAAACAACGATGCTGTCAAGAACATCAAAGACATACTGAAAGATTTGCAATAAAAAACAAAACCCCTTAAACTACACTAATACACTATAGGGAGATATTATGAATGTATTAAGTTTATTTGACGGAATGTCTTGTGGAATGATTGCTTTGGATCGTTTAGGAATCAAAGTAGATAACTATTACGCAAGTGAGATTGATAAGTATGCCATCCAAGTTAGCCAAGCTAACTATCCTGACATTATTCAAGTCGGTGATATTACCAAGTTAGATTTATCTACCTTGCCGAAGATTGATTTGGTTATGGGTGGTTCACCTTGTCAAGGATTTAGCTTTGCAGGTAAACAGTTGGCATTTGATGATCCAAGGTCTGCATTGTTCTTTGAGTTTCACAAAGCTATCTCATACTTACAGCCGAAATATTTTTTATTAGAAAATGTAAGAATGAAAAAAGAATACTTAGATATTATTTCTGAGTACATGGGAGTTGAACCTATCTTTATTAACAGCTCTTTGGTTAGCGCACAGTCAAGACAGCGTTACTATTGGACTAACATTCCCGGGATTGAGCAACCTGAAGAGCGAGGCATAGTGTTGCGCGACATATTAGAAGACCAAGTTGGTTCAGAACATTATGTTGGTGACAATATGCAAAAGAACTACAAAGGTGGTAATCAACTTAACCCTAACTATAAAAGCCAAGCTAACACCATACATAACTCAGATAAAAAATCTGGAACAATATGTGCAGGTACTCATGGTTATGCCAATGGTTATGTGGGTGACAAGCACAAACCTGTAAAACAAACAGAGCGTAATGCTAGACACCTTAAGCAGCTTGATGATAAATCGCTTTGCATGACTGCAACTATGTATAAGGGTGCAGGTAATAATGGTATGACTTTAGTGCCTCAGCGAGTTGGCACTATTAAAGATGGTGGTCAAGGCAATCGTATTTATTCTAAAGATGGAAAAGGTATATCTATTTCTGCACAAAGTGGTGGTACAGCAGGGAATGGCAATATGTTGGTAGAAACTAGCGATAAACCTCAAAAAATACATGACATACCAAAAGATGTATTAAAAGATAATGAAAGGCAAAGAAGGGTTTATTCCAAAGAAGGCAAATCACCTACATTACTAGCAAGATCAGACAGTCCCAAAGTAATGAAAAGCGATAAACCTCAACACATAGGCACAGCAGTTGATGTCAATGGACACGATATATTAAAGCGTGTCTATTCGCCTGATGGTAAGTCTCCAACTGTTACTACTTGTGGTGGTGGTAATACAGAACCGAAAGTTGTCTCAGGGGCCTATCGTGGCAGATATAACGAGGATGGTTCAATAAGTCAAAAGTTAGAATTACGCAAAGACGAAAAGACCAATACTATTACTACAGTTCAAAAAGATAATGTTTTAACCAAAGATGAAGTCTATTGGCGAAAGCTAACACCCTTAGAGTGCGAGAGATTGCAAACTGTTCCTGATAATTACACCAATTATGTCAGCAACACTCAGCGTTATAAAATGCTTGGCAATGGTTGGACTATAGAAGTTATTGCACACATTTTACAAAACATGGAAATAGACAATGTTTAAAGGTATTACATTTGAGGCTGTAGATAACTTTTTTGATGAGTATGATTATCATGGTTCTACAGGTTGGTTGACAGAAATAATCTATGGCAACATTGATTTGGGCCTACTTAGAAAAGCCATCAATGAACACGCACAAGGTAACTTTGAAAAGTGTCAAGAGTATGTTGACCAAATGCACATAGAGGTGGAAGTATGACACCTAGTATGACACTTAACGAATTATTTGATTTATACACAAAAGATTTAAACAGGCGTGGTGCTAAGACTGTTAAACGCATTAAACAGTTTTATGACAACGACATCCGATTAGCTCTTGGCGATAGAGAGATAAACAGCATCATCAGAGGTGACATAGCACAGCTACACTTCGATGTGTCTGATAGATCTCCTTATACCTCCAATAAATGTCTTTCTATCCTCAAGGCTATGTTTAACTTGGCTATTACCTTTAGCTACCTAGAAAACAACCCGGCATTAAACATTGGTAAAAATCGTGAGATTAAACGCAAACGCTATTTGACCAACGAGGAGCTGATTGCCATTACTGAGCAGCTTGATCGTTTAGGCAATAAAGCAAGATACAAGCAAGGTTGCAACTTTCTATGGATGCTTATTTATACTGGGGCGCGTGTGGGTGAGATTAGAAACGCTAAGTGGTCTGATATCAAAGGCAATGCGTTGGTTATTAAAGATCATAAGACCGATCACTCAGGCGAGGATCGTATTATCTTTATTACTCCCGGGGTGCAAAAGATATTAGACAAGTGTGAGCGCGTGGGAGAGAGAATCTTTGACATAGATTCACCCAGATATGTATGGGATGTCATACGCAAAGAGGTTGGGTGCGAGGATGCAAGACTACATGACATCAGACATTCGTATGCCTCATGGTCATTAGAGAAAGTTAATTTATCAGAGGTTGGTAATCTATTGGGCCACTCAGATGTAGCGACCACTCAAAGATATGCACATATCCATAAAGAGAAAGCGATAGGCAACGCTAATGTTGTGAGCCAACACATTCATAGCATCGTAGCTAATAGATAATTATAAGTTATTAATATCTATACAAACATCATCCTTATTAGCGGTGTGAATACCTAGTTTTAATAGGTATTCAGCAACGCTATGTGGATCTTTATTTGCTGTACGACAAAATTTAATAAAGTCAGACACTAAAACTCTATCCATATAGACAGGTTTTCTACCATTCCTTTCTTGAAGGATTGGATCGTCAAAGTCTCCTAAATTCATATCCATACCTCGTTATAAATTTTCGTAATGTTCTATTAACCTATTTAAGTACCACCTGGCTTTTTCTAAGTCTTGGATGTTTGCATCCTTGTACTTATGCCTGTGTATATACTTAATTATTGAGCCTTCTAAATAGGATGGAAACTGATCGCCTAATTGCTGCTTGATGTAGTCTATACACTCCAAGCCACCCTCGTTGTAATGAGGCGGGTGATCCACCATATCTTTCTTTGCATTGTCCCATTGGTTTGGGGTTACATTATCTATACTCATATTTCATCTCCAAATTAATAAATACTTGATTATGATAGTGGATAAGCGTATATTAGTCTACAGGTAAATCAAAGCAGGGAGAAAAATGCATACCGAAAGAAAATTTATTGACACTAAAGAGTTAGCTAAACGCTGGGGTAGAAGTTCCAGAACATTGGAAAACTGGCGTGGCAAACAAGTCGGCCCAACATATTACAAGATAGAAGGAAAAATCCTCTATGACATGGAAGATGTAGAGAACTTTGAAAAAGGTTCAAGGGTTTTGTACAGTGCCTCACGCGATATTTAGTCCTTCATCATCTGACCGATGGTTTGAGTGCCCGGCAAGTGCGTACCTGAATTATTCAGCAGAATATACAGTTAACATCGCAGCAGCTACCGGGACATTGATCCATGAGATGTGTGAGATGTTATTAAAGGGCAGACTTAAAGATATTACTTTAGAAGAGTATTGGCTTGGCAAAGTTGTTGAAATAGAAGATTTCCAAATAGAAGTAACAGAAGACATGATTAGATGTGCTGAGACTTATGTTGAATACATCTTTAAAAGAAAAGAAGAGCTGAACGCTACCATGGTTATTGAAGAAAAAGTCTTTATGGATGAAATATCTGATAAATGCTTTGGTACTGCTGACTGTATTTTAATTGCTGAAGATCGTATCTGCGTTATAGATCTTAAATCTGGCAAGTGGCCTGTTGAGGCTGTTAAAAATAAACAGTTAAAAATTTATGCTGTTGGTGCTTTTATAAGATATGGAAATCAAGATGCGGATATAACCATTGAAATGACGATTGTCCAACCAAGATTAAAAAACCCAATTAAGACACATGAAATTTCTTCTCCAAATCTAATGCATTGGGCAGACACAGATTTGAAACAAGCAACGGATGCTTGTGAGGAAGAAAATCCAAAACGGGTTGCTGGAGATCACTGTAGATTTTGTGCAGCTAAACCAGAATGTGATGAATATAAAACTAAGCTAGGAGAGAAATATGGCTAAAGAAAAGAAAGAACCTGTGTTGTCCTACAGCATAGGTGAAGAAGAACACACGCTGTATGAGAGCGATATCACGCCTGTGATAGAACCCTTGTATAACAAAGTGTCAGCAACACTCAAGTTGCAAAGGATTGTCCATGATTTTTTTAATGGAATCATAGATGAGAAAATAAACGCACTGCATCATTTAGTGCATAACAGTGAGGGAAAAAAATGAGTGTATTAGATAAAGTATTATCCAAAGCAAAAATGAAACCACCGATTATTTGCTTGTATGGTAAAGGTGGTATTGGTAAAACTACATTTGCATCTACCATGAACAATCCAATCATCGTTCAGTGTGAGGATGGAATCGGTAAGATTGAATGTAATCATACTAAAGTGCAAAAAACTTATGTAGGATTTGAGGAGTACCTTTTGGCATTACTTGAAGAAGACCATGATTATAAAACTGTAGTTGTAGACAGCTTGGATTGGTTGGAAAGATTAATTAATGACCATGTGTGTAAGGAGAATGGATGGTCGGATATTAGTAGTCCCAGTTTTGGAAAAGGATTCGGAGCTGCACTTGTAGTTTGGAAAAACTACTTAGATATTCTTACTAGACTTCGCAATGAAAAAGGCATGACGATTATGCAAATTGCACACAATGAAGTTAAGCGTTACGAAGACCCATCCAACGATCCTATCGATAAAAATGGTATTAAGCTCTATAGAAAAGCAGCCGACTTGGTGGTTGAACACGCTGACTGTGTTTTCTTTGCCAACTATAAGACTGGTGTCGTGCAAAAGAAAAATGCCAAAGGTGGTATGTCTACACAGGTATTGCAAGGCGATAGAAAAATTTACACACAAGAAGGACCTGGGCATCACGCCAAAAATAGATATGGTCTTCCTGCTGAAATGGATTTTGATTGGCCCACTATTCGTGAGGCGATGATAAAGTGAGTATATTGGGAGAAGTTGAGGAAGGGAAAATGTTACTTGGAGAGATCAGAGAGAAGCTCAATGCTTACATTGATAAAATTAATCCAGATGATAATTCTTTACCTCTTGATGGACTACATTGGTTTATCTCAATTGAGGCGGACTGTGAGGATTTAGTTGGACACCTGTCTGACTACAATTCTTATGATCCAGGTTAATTTTAATAAAAGGGAAATAATATGACGGACTTAACGCAATATAACAATGGCAACGCTTTTGATGCCAATGAAACGGAATCTACTGGTAAAGGCTTAGAACCCGGTAGATATACCATGCATTTTGCTGGTGATGAAATCATCACAGGCAAAAACAATTGGGTTGCTTTAAAAATGTTTTTTGAAATTGATGGTTCTACCATCGTAATGAATACAACATTTACTTTGCAATCAGATAACCCCAAAGCTGTAGAGATTGGTGATATATCACTCAAGCTCTTATTAAAAGCGATGGGCGTTACATCCATGAGAAATACTGATGAGTTAGTAGGTAAATCAGTTTCAGGACAACTCATTAGAGACCCTGAAAATGAGCGTTATCTCAAGATAGACCAAAACTATGGAAAGAATTGGCAACCTGTCGAAGAGGCTAAAGCACCTACACCTGCGGCTAAACCTGTAGAGGAAAATAAAGAAGACGATCTTGGTGACAAGATCCCTTTTTAATCCATTAGTATCAAGACCCTCGTTGTGTGCTTACTGTAAAGCACCAGCGAAGGGTTTTGTTTATGGTAAGGATGAAACATGGTTTGGTGCGTGTAGCATGGCTCATTTAAAGAAAGTGCGCGAGGGCGAGAGACTCAAGAATGTTGCACAGATGAGCAATGAGGGTTTAGACTATGCGATCAAACAAACTAAAGACACCTATCTCACGATAGCTAAGGACACAGGTTCTTATGTTATGCACGAATGGGATAGAGAAAAGAGAGAGTTGCTTTTTGGTAAAGCAATAAGGGAATACCTGAATTGGGCCAACGAACAAGCCGAGACAGGACAATTAGAGAGAACACTAAGAGATGGATCTGACTAAATATTATGGAGAGAAAGGGTTAGTCATAGATAAGAATTTTACTTTTGCCATTCAAGGCAACAGTACAGATGATTTAATGCGAGAGATGAACAACCAAGGTTTGGTTGTCAACCACTTAGATCTTACAGGCGCAGTCGTTAGAGTACCTGTTAGGGCAGCACCAAATGTTAAACCAGATATAGGCAATCAAAAGTCTGGCTGGTATGTGTGCAACGAGCTATCTGGTAATTATTTTGCAGCCTATGGCAATTGGCGTACCGGGGAACAACACAAGTGGTCTAGTATCAATACCAATGAATTAGCACCTGTAGACCGACAGGCTTTACAAAAACAAATGGAAGAAGCTGTTAAGCGGGCCGAGGTAGCGAAGAAAATTAGGCACGATGAAGTAGCTAAAGAAGTTCAAGAAAGGTACAAGAGCTGTCAACCTGTCATTTCGCATGAGTATCTAAAAAGTAAAAATGTTAAAAGCTATGGATTGAAACAGTTAAATGAAAGTTTAATTGTTCCAGTGTTATCTCCTACGACTGGAGAGTTGCGTAGTTTACAGTATATCGATAAAAAAGGTGAGAAAAGATTTGTTAGTGCCAGTGAAATTAAAGGCAATATTTTTTTAATCGGTTGTGAGATAAGTCAACTCGCCACACAAGAACAGTTGGTTTTGGTCGAAGGTTATGCCACTGCTGCAACAGTTTTTGAGTCTACGAAGATAGCGACAGTTTGCGTATTTTCAGCGAACTTTACGCTAGAGGCTGTGAGTAATATTAGGAAGATATCTCAGGCTCGTTTATACATAGCCCTAGACAACGATGAGAGTGGCGTGGGCGAGAGGAAAGCTAAAGAGGTAGCATCTGCTATTCCTAACAGTTTTGTACGCATACCGAGTGCGAGAGGAGACTACAACGATATGGCCCAAGAACATGGGTTGGACCGGGTTAAATATGAAATATTGAATCAAGGTTTGGGGATCACTCAACACTCTATTCGTAGCTTGGTAAAAGAGCCACCACCGAAAGAATGGTTGGTTGATAATCTATTAGAGAAATCTAAACCAGCACTCCTAGCATCTATTGGTGGTGTGGGTAAATCCATGATGGCGTTAGATCTTGCAATTAAAATTAGCCAAGGACAAGGCAACTGGTTTGACCATCCAATTACTAAAGGTGGGAATGTTGTTATTATTAGTGCCGAGGATGACTTGGTTGAGATGCACAGACGAATCAATGCGTTAGACCCACATAACAAACGCTTTGATGCGCCTTATGATGTCTACGCTTACACAATACCAGATCAACCTAAACCCTTAACATTAATCAACGACACCTCTGCTGGTATGGGCCTAACAGAACAAGCTCACGAGTTGTTAGCAGAGTTAGAGAACATACCTAACCTTGAACTGGTAGTTATAGACCCCATACAAGCAGTCTGTGGCTCTGCAAAGATTAGTAGCGACAACGAAGCCGGGCAGATGTATGGTCAGTTGGCTGCCTCAATATCCAGTAAGTTTAAAACCACCTGTTTAAGTATTCATCATATGAGTAAAGCTGCATTACAAGCAGACGATGATCCAGTTCAAATTAGAGGAAAAATAAGGGGCGCTAGTTCCTTGGTCGATAGTCACAGATTATGCATGGCCCTGTGGTTAGGCGAAGAAGAAGAAGCTGAACGCATATGTTTAGATAATGATGTCGAGTACGACAGATTAAGAGTAGTCAAGGGCGCGGTGGTGAAATCAAACAGTAGTGAGGTTGATACCAAAACCAAAACCTTGTTTAGAAGGGAGGCTGTTTTAGAGCCTTATAAAGAAACATTTAACTTTGGAGAGTTTTAATATGATTGACTCCAAAAATTTAATTGTTAAAGAAAATGGAAAGATATTAATTGATCCTAAAAGAAAATTACTACACATAAAAGAGGCTACCAAGAAGGGCTACACAACCATACAAAATGGTGATTGCTTTGACATGACACACATTAAATCAAAAACAAGGCGTGGTAGAAACATGAAATACAAATGCAACACATTAACAGCTACGAGTTATAACTACATGAGATATGTGCATCCAGTGGATAACTCTGATGTTTATTACAGAAAATTAACACCACTTGAATGTATGCGATTACAAACAATACCAGACGATTACAAAATGCCAGTGAGCGACAGTCAAAAATACAAACTTTTAGGGAATGGTTGGAATGTAAATACTATTTGTCATTTATTAAAAAATATGGAGGTGGACAATGATTAATTACCCATGTGGCTGGTTTGATGCAGAACAATTACCTGGAGGCAAAAAATGAGTGGTAAAGGAGATAAACCCCGGGATTTAATTTATACCCAAGAGTATCGAGATAACTTCGATAGAATATTTAATAAGAAAAAGAAAAAGGAGAGCAAGGATGCTAATAAAAATCCAAGTAAGTGAACAAGAAGTGCAACTCATTATTGATGCACTCGCAGAGCATGGCAAACCATTGGTCAATAAACCCAAACAAAACTCTGAGGAGAAAAGAAAGCTGCGTTCTATAGAGAATATTATTCACCAATTATGGCTCGGCAACCAAAAGTAACTATGGTAAAAATGGGACACAACTATAGTAAATATGTCCCAAACTATAGTAAAAATGGGACACAACCATAGTAAAACTTACCATAATATCCATAAAATAAAATATTTTATAGGGTGGTGAAATGCTAAACGCATTTACACCCCCCACAATGAGAGAGTAAATGAGAAGAAAAAACGAACATGATAAATACTGGTGGCTAGTGCCAGGTGAAGTTGATAATGGGCGCGAGAGTGGGCTAGTTCCACTCTCACTCGCGCGGGCGAGTAAAGACTTTAATAAGGTGCGTAATATTGTCTGGAAGTGGTATCGCTGGGAGGTAGCTAGTCGAACTGATCTGAGCGCGAGTGCCAAGCTTTTTGGCTGGTCACTAGCGGAAAGATGGCGATATGAGTCGTTCTCTTCACACGATGCTCTGAACTACTATACGCAGATGGTAGGACTGAATAGAAAAACCTGTGGGCGGGCGTTGCAGGAGTTGAGCGATAAGAACTTGGTGTGGATCGTATTAGAGGATGAGAAAAAACGCCTGAAAAAAAGTCAGGCGCGTGGGCGTAAACATTTCCTATTGGTGGGCCTAGGTCACTATTTGGGGGAAGGAGAGTAGCAACCTATTTAATGGCCCGTGTTCTATGCGATAACTTTTCCGTTGGTTAAGACTTTACCCATCTTGTGTCCGTTGTAGGATATTAAAATCCAATTGCCCTCGCTGTCCTCTTTGGAATGTTTTCTGCTTGGGTATTCTAATTCGCCCTTGAGTCCATAGACACTTCTCATGTGTCCTATGTATTTATATTCTGCTATTTCGTAGGTCATTATCTATTCTCCCAATGTTTAATGATTAACCATAATGTTAGCACTACAGCTAACCAAATCAAAAAGCCGATACCAAAAATGTAGCCGATTATTTCAATCATTTAAACCTCGGTATTCAGTGGTTTTCTTTTTACGCTTATCTCTTGGATAATCTGTCACCACTCGCCCAGATTGATACCAAGTTTGTATCCTCCCGGGGCGAATGTCGATGGCTTTAATTTCTTTATCCAAAGCCTCAACCTTTAATAACTCTCTTTGCTTTTCTACTTTGTCAGTATGCTGTGTCATTTTTTCACCTCATAAAATTCTGATGCTTTAAACTCTTTCCATAATAAAAAATTCCTCTCATCAACAATAAATTTTTGTTTGGATCGATTAGCTGCCAACCAACCAATTTTTACTTTTCTTAAAATAATTCCATTTCTTTTTGCTGGATTAAGTGTGCAAGGGTTTTTAGGTCTTCTTTTCTCTGGTCGCGCATCATAGATGACACTTACTCCTGGCTTTATCTGTTGATAATCGTAATATTTATGGTTTATTATTTTATCAATCCACTTTCTAAAAGTTTTTTTTATCTTTCTCAAAGTTTTTCTTATCTTCCTTAAAGTTTTTCTTATCTTCATTGTATTGTGTGGCCCTCACTTTCATCCCTATCATTAAAGATTAATAATCGATCTTGGTTAAAAATTAAACCCTCATATAAAAAGTTTATTTTCTCTAAACTTTCCTCTTTGGGTGTTGTTCCATTGGCTATATCTTCTTTAAGATCTAACACCACATAGCTTAAATCTGCCAAGTCTGATACTACCTCTTCAATTGTTTTTGTAATTATATCGTTGCTCATTTCATCTCCTTAGTTTTATAGTTTTTTAAAATTGATTTGTTTTTATTAATAATGTCCTGAAACTGCTTATCACTAATTCCAAGCTCGGTTAGAACCTCAAGGGCCTTAGGATTAATCAAGGCATTGAAGTGTGGATGCGTTAAGATCTTATTGATCGCCTCATGTTCTTGGCGATTGATCTTTGGTTTTCTAAAGTTGTATCTAGTGACTGACATTACGCTACCTCCTTTTTTCTCGCTCTACGCTCTCGCGCACCCTTGTTGTTGGCTTGTCTTGTGTTCTCATTCTCCCATGCAAACCATTTCTCTATCAGAGCTGTCTTTAATTCAGCTTTGGTAAATGGCGTGTCGTTGGTAAGTATCTCGATGTCATTTGGTTTAATGATCTTGGTTTTATAACCATGCCAAATTTCTCGCTTGAGTTTAAAGCTGCAATTACGATTGTAGTAAACATGAACTTGACCATTGTTTCCCCAAAAGTTGTCCGGGTCTTTCCAATCATTTGACCAACTACTATTGTGTTCACCTTCGTCTAAATAAGTTTTTATATCTTCCATTACATTACTCCCTTAATAATGATTACCAGAGCCAACACAGTCGCTATGACGAAGATTATATTCTCAGTCATCTCACGAGCTACATCAGTCCATGGTTTTGGTTGTTGTGGTTTATGCAGTTTGTGTGCAAAGTCTTTCATTACGCCACCTCCTTCATTGCTATAGCTCTATCAACAATCCATTTAGCATCAGCTAATGTATTTGTTGCATCAAATGTATACCATTCTCCACCTGTCAAACTATTCTCTTCCCATTGACTAATATTCCAATGAACATAAGTGCTGTCATAATGGTCAGATGCTCTGACAATGTGGTAGCCTCTGTAAAGGTACTCACCTGCTTGTATTCTTGTTGCTTTTATCATTTATCTCTCCTATTTAAATGGTAGCTTTCCCTGGCTACACAATAATTATATCAAATAGAACGCACAATGCAACTCTTTTCTACACTATTACCTAATTAATTATGTCAAAATCTATAGGGGATTGATGCTATATAAAGTAGAATTTTCGTATGGCAGAGAAAGATTACAGTTATTTAAAAGGCAAAGCTGGTCGCAAAAGAATAAAATTTACTGAAGAAGACTTTGAAAACATCGAGAGATGGGCTGGTAATGGTTTATCTGAAAAACAAATAGCACAGCTTTTGAATACATCAACATCCACGATTGATCGAAGAAAACGAGAAAAGGGGGAATTTGAAGTCGCATTAAAGAACGGAAGAGCAAAAGCAATTGCTGCGGTGACCAACGCACTTTACACTTCAGCTCTCGATGGAAATACTACGGCCCAGATATTTTTCCTCAAGAATCGTGATAGTGGTTCGTGGATGGACAGAGCTGAGGTTCAACATAACCTAAATCTTGCTGAAGTCCTGGATTCTGCAAAGAGTCGTGTGATCGAGGGCAAAGTCGTAGAAGATCAGCTAGATTCACAGCGTGTCCTTTCAGAGGACTTGTTGCCAACGAAAAATACGAGCTAGGCGTGGGAACTCTCTCATCTCCCTTACTGTATCCATGTCACGACCGGGCAGCTCGGCAAGATCTACTCTCCGATTTTGCAACCCCCCCGGTCACTTTTTCGGCGGGGGCTAAAAATTTAGAACACTTGCACTAAAATTTTTTAATTTTTTTTTATGAAATACGACCCTAAACAAGAAAAGCAATTAATGACCGAACTATGGTCAATGAACATCAAAGATGATCCATATAACTTTGTTAAGTTTGCTTTCCCATGGGGACAAAAAGACACCCCCCTCGAACATTTTGATGGGCCTCGCAAGTGGCAAGAAAAAATTTTGCGAGATATTACAACGCATATACAAAGAAACAACAGCATAGAGTTACCAGAGATGTTCAGATTAGCTGTAGCATCTGGTCGTGGTATTGGTAAATCAGCATTAGTAGCTTGGTTAATCATTTGGATGCTTTCTACAAGGCTTGGCGCAACCATTATTGTGACCGCCAACACCGAACAGCAGCTTAGAAGTAGAACTTGGGCTGAATTAGGTAAATGGCTCACCCTCGCCATCAATTCTCATTGGTTTATGAAAACTGCTACCACGATTAAACCTGCTGGGTGGTTTCAAGAAGCACTAGAGCGAGATCTAAAAATCGATACCGGGTATTATTACGCCCAAGCGCAGTTATGGTCAGAAGAAAACCCGGATGCTTTCGCTGGTATTCACAGCTCCTACGGAGTTTGTTTAATCATGGATGAAGCATCAGGTATTCCCGCGCCCATCTACTCGGTTTCTGAAGGTTTCTTCTCTGAGCCTACCAAAGATCGTTATTGGTTTACTTTCTCCAACCCGCGCAGAAATACTGGGCCGTTTTATGACTCTTTTCACAGCAAACGCAGTTTTTGGCAATCACTCCAAGTAGACTCACGCACAGTCGAAGGCACTGACCAAAAGCTATTTCAAACCATGATTGAACAATATGGCGAGGATTCGACAGTCTCCCGCGTAGAAGTCATGGGTGAGTTTCCAAAAGCTGACGATGATACTGTTATCTCTATGGAACTTATACGCGCAGCAGTAGATCGTGATGTCGCCCTCACCGCCAGCGAACCCATAGTCTGGGGTTTAGATGTTGCTAGATTCGGTGGCGATAATTCTGCCTTGTGTGTGCGCCAGGGTAATACAGTTTTAGAAATTAAATCATTTGCTTCTATGGATTTAATGCAACTTTGTGGTGTGATTAAAAATCGCTACGATGATGCAACTGTGATGGAACGCCCACAAGAAATATTAGTGGATGTGATTGGACTTGGCGCGGGCGTGGTGGACAGACTAAGAGAACAGAATTTACCTGTGCGTGGAATTAATGTATCTGAGTCCCCAAGCAGTAGAAAAAATTATTTGAACTTACGCGCTGAGTTATGGTTTGCAATAAAAGAATGGTTGGCGCAGCGTGATTGCCGACTTCCTATTGATGATGAGCTTGTCTCGGAATTGGCTGCGCCTCTCTATAAATATACCTCGACAGGAAAAATAAAGATAGAGTCAAAAGAAGAAATGAAGAAAAGAGGCATCAAATCCCCAGACAAAGCAGATGCACTTGCATTGACCATGGCAAGTTCTGCCGCAAGTTTTAGTGGAAGCGAGAGTGTTTTCGGTTATAATTTCAAAAAACCTTTAAAATCTCGAATCATTCGAGTGGGATAGTTTTACATGGCAAAAGATTACGAAGACAAAATGGAAGATATGCTTGAACAAGAAGAGATGGAATCTTCTGAAGTAGAGGTCGAAGTTGAAGAAGAAACTGATATGGAACACCTTACCAGTGTTATCAAATCAGAGATGGATGATGCAAAAGATTTCATTCATCAAGTCGGAGCTGAAAGAGCAGAATCAACTGAGTATTATCTTGGTGAACAACCACAAGCACAATCTAGTATGCAGTCTGAATTTGTTTCGACTGATGTTAGAGACAGTGTGTTGTTTATGTTGCCATCTATCATGCGTACCTTCTTTGGTACTAAAAAGATTGTTGAATTTGTACCACATGGCCCAGAGGATATTCCTGTTGCCGAGCAACAAACCAATTATGTTAATTACATCATTCAAGAAAAAAATCCCGGGTTTCAAGTTTTATACGATGCGTTTAAAGATGCCTTGGTTAGAAAGAGTGGTTTTGTCAAAGTTTTTTGGGATGATTCTATTTCAGCATCTACCAGTGAATACACAGACTTAGATCCACAATCTTATCAAGCTCTTATGCTTGACCCTAATGTAGAGATTGTTAAAGAATCTGTCACCATGGAAACAATCACACAGGTTGATCCATTATCTGGTGAAGAAATAATCCAAGAGATTCCAGCTAAATATGATTTAACGATTCGTAGAATTAAAGCTAAAGATCAAGTGTGTATTGAATCAATACCACCCGAAGAAGTTTTAATTTCACGCAACGCTAGAGATCTTGAGTCTGCATCTTATGTAGCCCACAGAATGATTAAATCTGTTTCTGATTTGGTTGCTATGGGTTATGACCAAGATGAAATTGAGCAATATGCAACGCAAAGCTCAAGTGCGGTTGACCCAGAAGCCTATGATGAAATCGAGGCAAGAAACCCATTTGACAACATGGTATACCCAGACAGAAGTGATACTGGGGCGAAAGAAGTTTTATATGTTGAACATTATCTTTTTTATGACTTCGATGGCGATGGCATCGATGAAAGAATAAGAGTTTGTACTGCGGGTGAAGGCGTTAATGTGCTGAATGTAGAACAATGGGATGATTTACCCATTGCTATGTTCTGCCCTGATCCTGAACCACACACTGCAATCGGTTCGTGTCCAGCGGATTACTTAAAGCCTATCCAAGCTGCAAAATCCCAAATTATGCGAGATACCCTTGATTCGCTTGGACACTCTATCTTTCCTCGTATGGCTGTTGTTGAAGGTCAAGTCAATATTGACGATGTACTCAATACTGATATCGGACAGCCCATTCGAGTTCGCGCCCCTGGGATGGTTCAACCCTTTACAGTACCCTTCGCTGGTAAAGAGGCTTTCCCTGTTCTTGGATACCTCGATGAAGCAAAAGAGAATAGGACTGGTGTGTCTAAAGCCTCTGCTGGCTTAAATGCAGATGCTTTGCAATCAAGCACCAGTGCAGCTGTGTCCGCTACCATGTCAGGAGCGCAAGGCCGAATAGAAATCATTTGTAGACATTTTGCAGAGGGTGGACTTAAACAACTCTTTAAAGTTACCAACAATTTAATTATCAAACATCAAAACGCACAAGATGTATTTAGACTTGAGGGTCAATTTATTCCTGTTGATCCTAGATACTGGGAATCAGATAAAGACATGGTGGTCAATGTTGCTATCTCTAAATCTTCTGATGAAGAGAAGTTTGGCATACTCGCACAACTTGCAGGCAAACAAGAACAAATTATGCAAACTCTTGGACCAAACAATCCATTGGTATCCATGCAACAATATGCTAATACTTTGACACGCATGATAGAACTTGCTGGATTTAAAGATGCTAATAGCTTTATTAATACTCAAGTACCACCTATGCCACCCGCGCCCCCAGAGCAACAACAACCTGATGCAGCTACCATGCTGGCACAAGCAGAAGCCATGAAAGCGCAAAACCAAGCGCAGAAAGCTATCATTGATGCCGAGACTGATCGCATGAAGATCATCATGGATGATGACAGACAGCGTGATGAGACAGAAGCACAGATTAGATTAAAAGCAGCAGAATTAACCGCTAAATACGGAGCGCAAGTCAACATAGCAGAAATCAATGCTATCATGGAGCGTGACAGAGAAAACATTAGGCAAACTGCAAAGGATCAAGCTCAAGGACTATTTACTGGCAATGGCAATCAAACTATATAACCTAGAAGTGTTAGTTGACGATCTAGTTTATGTTGGTAGTGATATTAGAGCCAAAAGCCAAGAAGATGCAGTAAGAATACTTGGTATTATCTCTGGTGGTGAAGTAACCGAGGATTCAGAAGTATTAAGCTGTGAGGAGAAAACTCTACACTAATGGCTAT
>Ga0208785_1000363_pt1 | contig 20396 bp, 19 predicted proteins | sample DEB08_DNA_2_FD_185499 | JGI IMG/M metagenome (GOLD analysis project Ga0208785, IMG submission 185499) | Aqueous microbial communities from the Delaware River and Bay under freshwater to marine salinity gradient to study organic matter... | ecosystem: Environmental > Aquatic > Marine > Coastal ...
ACGCTATTGAGGCATACATTCACGACCACGTTGGCGTGAACCACGATACTGGCGAGTATGGGAATATGTACTTGAACAGAACCCTTGAGGATTGGATCGGATTTAAGATTGACAACAGAACAAAGTTTGACCTTACAATCAGTTCTGGTTTGTGCCTTTTGGCTGCGCAAAAAGAAAAGCCTAAGCCCAAAAGCAACTTCTCTGAGCGTAAATTCTTTAGGCGATATAAAGTAATCGGGTAATTCCTATATTTGCAGATATAAAAGGAATTCCCAAATGCAAGACAACAAAGGTACCAAGAACGGGTTTCCCGATCCGCTTGCTACCCCTGAAGATAAGTCAAAGAAGGCTTATGGCATCCAATATGCCAAAGCTATTGACTCTCAATGGGGGCGAATGACGGATACAAGCAGCTTGGTTGGTAAGAGGAACAGGATTTTTGAGAGGAGTAGAGACTATGCCACAGGCAACCAGGATACAAACATCTACAAGCAGCTACTGAATAGCCTTGACCCAAACAATGGGGATGGTAGCTTGATGAACCTTGACTTTACTCCTGTACCCATTCTCCCAAAGTTTGTCAGGATTGTAGTCAACAAAATCCTTTCTCGCAGACTCTACCCAAACCTTGAGGCCGTAGACCCTCTCTCTACTTCTGAAAAGAACAATGAGAAGAGAATGCTAGAGGTTCAGGTTGAAAACAAGGAGTTGGCGATGAAGATCAAAGAAGAGACTGGAATTGTTTTGGGAGCAGATCCAGAGACTCTTCCAGACACGAAGGAGGAGGTTGAGATCCTGTATGGATTGAATATAAAGACCGCAGGTGAAGTTGCTGCTCAGCTTGCCACAGAGCTTACGCTGAAGTGGAACAACTTTGAAGACGCCATCTTTAGGCGTTGCGTTAATGATCTTGTGACGCTTGGGATGGCTGTGGTCAAAAGATCAAATGACCCCAACGAGGGAATCAAGACTAGCTATGTGGACCCCGTTATGTTCATCCATAGCTATACAGAAGACCCAGGCTTTGAGGAGCTTAACTACGCTGGGCACATTAAAAAAGTGAGCATTGCAGAGCTGCGCCGACTTGCTGGTGACGAGCTATCTGAAGAAGACCTTGATAAAATTGCATCAAAGGTTAAGGGTAGAGATGGTAATGATTCCAGCAAGTATTCAAAAAAGCGTTTTGACCAAACGCTAAACAGAATGACTTACGGGTATGATGAGTACACCGTAAACGTTCTTGACTTTGAGTTTTTGTCCGTGGATACGATGTACTTTGAAGAAAAGGAGAATCGTCACGGGAACACAAACTTCTTCTACAAGGGTCACAAGTACAGGCCCAAGAGTGGTTCTGTTTACGACAGGACTCCTCACTCTATGGACGTAAAAGTTGTCTATGGTGGAAGCTATGTGCTTGAGTCTGGCAATCTATTTGATTACGGTAAGAAAAAGAACATTCCCAAGAATGTCCATGACCTTTCCAAGGCCACACTTTCTTACTCGGTAGTTGCCACAAATCTTAGGGATATGATTCCTAAGTCTATGGTTGATAGCTGCACTGGATTTGCGGACATGCTTCAGCTTACGCACCTGAAGATCCAGCAAGCTTTGGCCAAGGCTAAGCCTGATGGCTTGATCATTGACATTGAGGGATTGGAGAATGTACAGCTCGGCAAGGGCGGTGAGCTTCAGCCTCTTGATCTGCACGATATCTACGAACAGACTGGTGTTTTCTACTACAGGAGTAAAAACCCAGAGGGCGGATTCCAAAACCCACCCGTTCGAGAGATTGGCAATAGCATCAGAAACATCAATGAATTGATCGGGTTGTACAATCACTACCTGAGAATGATTCGCGATGCAACTGGTATCAATGAGGTTGTTGATGCTTCTACTCCAAAGGGTGATGCTCTTGTAGGGGTTCGGGAGCAGGCGATTGCGGCCAGCAACAATGCTACGTATGACATCACCAATGCTTCTATGATTTTGTTCAAGAAGACCTGTGATGACATCGTCAAGTGCCTGCAGATTATGCCTGCCGAAAGTGTGATTCACAAGGCTTATCAAAATGCCATCGGTAAAGAGAATATGGATGCTCTTAGTGGATTCATTGATCTACCTATGTTCAACTTCGGTGTTCTTGTTCAAAGAGACATGGAGGATAAGGATAAGGCACTTTTGGAACAGAACATTCAGATCGCCCTCCAGCAGAATCAAATCGATCTTGAGGATGCTATGGCGGTTAGAAACTTGAAGGACGTGAATCAGGCTGAGAGACTCCTTATGGTGAGGAGAAAGAAGAGAATGCAAGCTAACTCTCAATCTGCACAGCAGAACGCTGAGATGCAAAAGCAACAAGCTATGCAGGCTGCTCAGATGGCGTCTCAGATGAAACTTCAGGAAAAGCAAGCTGAAGCTCAGCTGGAGATGGAGAAGATGAAGATGAAGGCTCAGATTGATTCACAGCTTGAAATGATGCGTCACGAGTTCAAGAAAGAGATTGAGATGATTAAGGCTAAGGCAACTCTTGGATTCAAGGAAGACGATCAGGCCTTTAAGGAAAAGCTTGAAGTTCTCAAGGAGGATAGAAAGGATGAAAGAATCGGAAAACAAACTGCCGATCAAAGCAAATTGATCTCTCAGCGACAGGGTAAGATAGATAGAGTCCCTGAGCCCAATGATGATCTAATCGAACAAATTCTTAACGAACAATAATGGCTTCATCAGTAAACTTTGATACTACCGAGGTCCTGAACATAACATGCCGAGAAGGTGATACTTTCTCTATGACTGTTACACTCAAGGACTCAACTGGTACTGGCTTGACTTTCGTGACTGACAATTATGTCTTTTACATGCAGGTTAAGTCCGTAATTCAGTCTGGCAATATAAGAGCTGCCAGGACTTCTGAGAGAGCCGTATTGCAAACTCCAAGCCTGCCTACCGATGAAAAATCCACTGCCCTTCTGTTTGAATCTCCAATTATTGACGATAGTGGAAATGTTACAATCGAGGCCTCAGCAGAAACAATGAGCAAGCTCAAGCCAGGGGGTTACATCTACGATCTAAAGTATGTAAAACCTAGCTCTACTGGACTTGACACTCACAAGACTGTAATTAGAGGTAATTTTACAGTGAACTCACAGGTAACTGATGTATTCTGATGTCAGTATCTGTAAGCACAACTGCTGGGAATCAGGTAACTGTAACGGTTGACGGGGCAACTCAGCTGTCTTTCACTACAGAGGAGTCTTCTATTAGCGTAGTTAATGGGGATACATCGTCTATTTCTGTAACCAATCAGGGGCCAAAGGGTGATACAGGAATACAGGGCCCTCAGGGTCCAGCTGGTGCTGATGGAGCTGACGGTGCTGATGGCCAGGGCGTGCCTACAGGTGGTTCACAGTATCAACTACTGAGAAAGGTAAGCGGAGATGATTACGATACTGCTTGGGATTATGCAGACAGAGTTACTCTTGAGGTAAGATTTGATGAGGCCGTATCTAAGGGGGACCCTTTGTATATCACTGGATATAACAACGGACAAAACAGAATTACTGTTGCCAAGGCCGATGCTTCTGACTCATCTAAGATGCCGTCTATCGGACTTGCTTTTGATGACTACTCTCTGAATGACAACGGTCAGGCAACTACCATCGGAAGCCTTGACGATGTAAACACTCAAGTATCCCCTAATGATTTTCAAGAAGGCGATGTATTGTACGTTAAGGCTGGTGGAGGATTGACAAACGTGAAGCCGACTGGAACGAATCTGATTCAGAACGTAGGTAAGGTGGGTAGGCGTCAGCAGAACAACGGGGAGATTATTGTTATGGCTATCGGTAGATCTAACGACGTCCCTAACATCCCCAACGGCCAAGCTTGGATTGGTAATGCCAGTGGGGTAGCCACCCCTACAACACTAGCCACTGTTGCTACTAGCGGGAGCTATAATGATCTCTCTGATCAACCAACAATACCAGCTGACACGAACCTAGGCAACTCAGATCAAACCCTATCTGCGGAGAGAACAGTAGAGATGAGCGCTAATGCGATTGTCTTTGACAATTCATCTTCTGAGGTCGCTAGGATTTTTCCTCAGGGGTACATTCGGGCAACTGGTAGAAGCATAATTAATGGAAACGGTTCGATTGGCGGTCTTATCTCCCTCAAGGACGCAGACAGTTCTAATGGGGTCACACTTCGGTGCCCCACAACCGTAAGTTCAGACTTAACCCTTTTACTCCCAGATTCTGATGGAAGCTCAGGCGATGTCTTAAAGACTGACGGGAGCGGTAATCTGTCATTCGGTGCAGGCGCGTCTAGAGGTGGTACATACTCATGGTCTGGGTATGCGACAGATGTAACTAAAACAGCTACGTTCTACTATCAGTTCCCATCAGCGACAGCCACATCCTCATCAACAGATATGATTAGCGGGTTCGTTGGGCAAGCCATCAATCACGGATCTTACGGTACAGGTGGTTCTATGACACTTGACGGTCTGTCGTCTACTGACTCTGCTACGTACTCTATGACAGTAAAAGTCACTACAAACACTACCATTGCGATTCAAACGCTCAGCCCAGTTGCAGGTCAGTTTGCGGTTGCGACCCAGTTTGCCTTTAGCAATCCAAGTGAGCAGACTTTTACTTTAACTCAAACGTCACCAACAGCATGCTTGGACCAAGCTGGTAAACAGTGGATAGTTGGACTGTCGGTTACATTCTTTGGTGCTGGCAGTATTGACTTTAGGGTTGAGGACTTAAGCATCACAGTTTCATGATTCAGTCAAATCAAATAACTCTATACTTGGGGGATGTAGCCACTCCTATGCACGAACCAGTGTTTGGGATTGGGCATACTGGAAATCCTGGAGATTCTTTCGAAGATGTTCTCAGTGCTGGGCAGTTGTCTGCAATCACCGTAACCGCTGTAGACTCTGGCTCCACAAGAGCTAATATAGATTCTGCATCTAAAGTGAAGTTTGTTGTAAGCACCTCTTCGGGCAATGTCGACATCAACGGAACTGTAGAACAAGTATCTGATGCCTTTGGTGGTAGTCACTACTCTGTAGTGTTCTTGGTGTCTTGATTATATTTGCATTATGGCCAGGGTAAAGAAGAGAAAAGGTAAAATGCCTAAGATGAAGATGGGGGTTCACAAGAGCAGATCTGGTGGACTCACAGCTAAGGGCGTTGCTGCATACAGAAGGGCCAACCCTGGCAGTAAGTTGAAGATGGCTGTAACTGAGTCTAAGCCTACGGGTAAGAGAAAAGCTCGCAGAAAGTCATTCTGCTCTCGTATGTGTGGAATGAAGAAGAGACTTACTAGCTCTAAGACTGCAAATGATCCTAACTCACGTATCAACAAGGCGTTGAGAAAGTGGAAATGCCGTTGCTCATGAAGGCCAAGAAAAAAAACAAAGGGCTGAATATCAGCAATAAGAAGATGTCTGTATCACCTCCAGATGGTTATCACTGGATGGAGGAGAGAGGACGCTATTTCCTGATGAAGGGGGATTACAAACCGCATCCTGGAGCTATAGAGAAAGCTCAGTTTAAACTCGTAAATCACAACTAAGAACATAGATTATGCCCAACACACCTAGACCTAGAAAAGTAAAAAAACTACTTAAAAAGCTTGCCAAGGGTAAGAGCGCTGATAAATTTTTGAAAGCTCTTTCCGAGGAAAAATTTAAGCCTGGAACATCAGAGCCAACCAAGACTCCTCAGACAGGCGTAATGGGGACCCCCCTCAAAACCTCTGAACCTAAAGCGAAGGTTGGTCAGCCATTGATGGTTTCTAAAGCGGAACAAAGAAAGATGGAGAAGGAGGAGAAGAAAAAAAAGAAGAAGCTGAGAACTCCTCAAACAAGGGGGGTTATGGATGCTCCGCGTAGAGGAAAATGAGTAAGAGCAAGGTAAAAGTCAAAAAAGACGCTTGCTATCAAAAAGTTAAAGCGAGGTACAAGGTGTGGCCATCAGCTTACGCCTCTGGTGCTCTCGTGCGCTGCAGAAAAGTAGGGGCTAAGAACTGGGGGAACAAGTCTGAGAAATGAAGGATGAAGGCCTGCGTAAATGGTTTGGTAGAAACCAAGGCCGAGGATGGGTCGACTGCAAGGCTTCAAAGCGAGCTGGCAAGTTTGTCCCATGCGGTAGGAAGAAGGCTGGGGAGAAGCGTGGTACAGGTTACCCTGCATGCCGCCCCACACTTGCTCAGTGCAACCAAACTGGCATGAAAAAGAAGAAAAGTTCCAAGCGGGTTTCTTGGAAAAAGGCTGAGAATGGCATGCGAGTAGTGAAAAGTTGTTAATCACTATATTTGCACTAAATAACTAAAAACAAAAATGGCTACTACTACTGCATCTATTACCATCTCTAGTGGGGATCTCACTGGCGATGCTTTGTCATTGAGCTCAACTGCTACTCTCACTAAGCACAACAGTTCAACTGGCTTGGACCAAACCACGGGCGTCGCTCGTAAATTTTTGGCTGGCGATGCCGCCGCTGCTGTTAAATATACGCTTCTTACGGCTGCTGACTACACTGAAGACTCTGCGAACAAAGTCTACATAAAGAATTTGTCTAGCAGCAATTCAGAATACCTTACCGTTACGCTTGGTTCAGCTAGTGGAGCAGAAGTCGGTAGACTCTATGGAGGTGACTGGATGTTTATTCCATGGACCGCAGACCAAGATTCTACTCCTGACCGCGATATCGTCGTAGAAACTCCATCTGGTACTGTAAATCAGACTGTAGAGTATCTTCTAATCTATCATTCCTAATGGCTAGTGTTCGCGTCACACTTGGGATTTCAAGTGCAGACGTTTTGACGACAGCTCTTGGCTTGAATGTAGCTACGACGTTGACGGCAGACTCTGGCACCATGATCCGCGCCAAGGTAGCAGATACCTCTGGTGCCGTAGCAGAGACTTCATTGGGTGCAGCGGATGGAACGCTAAATGGAATCACTGTTTACAAGGCCAATGACAAGGATACGTCTGCGTATGTATACGTCAACAACCTGGCCACAGAATTTGAAGATTACATCTACCTATATAACGCTACCGACAGCGACTTGACATACGATGCTCTTGTTGAGTCGTCTGTAGCTAAGATCGCTGGCGGTGAGTTTGCCTTTATTCCTGTTGCAGTAGACAAGACCTTTAGGGCTTACGGCACCAAAGTGAATCAGATTATTGAGTACGGTGTGTTCGGACAAGATAACCCAGCTAACACTCTCGGATAATGGCTAAACTTTCAAATACAGCTACAGCAAACCAGGCCGCTTTTGGGCAGCTTGGTTCTGCTTTTATGGATACAGCAGCAAACACAATTCATGCGCCAGAGGGCATGGCTATTGTGGCAATTACTTTTCTTGCTGATGCGGTTATAGACTCGCTTATCGCAGAAGATCCAGAAAGAACAATCAACACTGCTCAGGCGGCTAACAGCAAAGGCTTTTTCCAAGCCAACGTGAACGGAGCCGTTACTGCTGCTGCAGATATTGTTGTTGACGAAACAATTACTGCTCTGGGACTTCAGCTTGATGACGAAGTCTATGATGAAGATGGTGTTTTGCTCGGTACCGTTATCACACTGGAGACGGGTTCTGACGCAAATACCTTTACAATTAGCGCAAACTGCACTCTGGCAAATGATGAGGTAATTTCATTCCTCCGTCCTGGAGTTAGCTCTGGTGGCCGTGGGGTTGGTGGTATGCAGATTGGAACTGGCGCTAGTGACAATTCATTCCCTAGAGGTCTTACGATCTACGGGAGATGGTTGTCTGTGTCTTTGCAGGCGAATGCCCCCCAAGGCGGTCTTATCGCCTACTTCGGATAACTAAAACAAAAAAATAATTCAATATAATGGAAGAGGTACAAGAAAACACTCAAACGGAATCTACAGGTAAGCTTGAGATCTTTAATAGCCCAGAAGATCTTGCGGCAAGCATGGCTGCTGAACAGCAGACCGAGCAAGCCCCTCAAGTAGAGGCTCAACCAGATCAGCCTGCAGAAACTCCATATGTAGACCCAGAGGCTGCTCCATCTCAGGAGCCTTCTACACTTGAGCAAATTGCTCAGCCAGAAGAGGGTCAACGAGAAGAATATATTCGTAACAGAGAGTACAATCAGAACGACTCTAGTGGCGGATATGGAGAAGATTATAGTGACGAGGAAATTGAGGCAGCGGTCTACACGTATCTCAGCGAAAGGCTGGGGAGAGAGATCAATAGCTTCGAGGAACTAAGTCAAAATAATAGTGTTGACGAACGTGTACAGGCTATTGCCGATTTCGTTCAAGAGACTGGGAGAAACCCAGAGGACTGGTTTACGTACCAATCAATGAATACGTCCGAAATGGACGATCTCACAGCGGTACGAGTTCAGATGTCTCAGGACTACCCTAATCTGTCTTTTGAAGAGATCAACATGTTGGTTGGCAGTAAATACAAGTTGGACCCCAACGTCTATGACGAAAAGGATGTCCAGCTGTCTATGCTTCAACTTAAGATTGATGCGGAGGACGCTCGTGGAGGTATCGAAAAGATCAGAGAGCAGTTCAAGGCACCAGCCCCACGTGAAGAGCGAGGACAATACAATGATGAAGATGCTATGTACATCGACGATGCTTGGATGCAAAGCATGGCAACCGAGACGGACGCCATGGAAGCACTTGAGTTTGACCTCGGTGGAGATAGAACCTTCACATACTCCTTGAGTGAAGACCACAGACGTCGTCTCATTCAAAGAAACTCTCAACTAGACAACTTCTTTGACAACTATGTCTATGAAGATGGCTCATGGGATTACGACAAACTTAACTCTCACTTCGCTGTGATTGATAATATTGACACTATTGTTGCGTCAGCTTATCGTCAGGGTGTTGGTGATGGTCAGAAGGCTGTTGTGAGCAATGCGGCTAACATCTCAACTGATACTACGCCAAATATATCCCAAAACCAAAACCAATCTGACCCATTAACTGGTCAACTTCGTGAAATCATGAAGACTCAGGGGTCAAATAGACTAACTTTTAACATCTAACAAATAAGAAACTATGGCTACAACAGCACAAGGGCATTCTCAAATAAATCCAGCGTTTAGAACAACCGCTGAGACTTATGCTGCCCTCAATGATTTGATCGGCACCAACAAGGAGCTGGTCATGGAAAACTTGGTCGAAACCTACGGTGACCAAGGTATTACTGGATTTTTGAAGATGACTGGCGCAATCACTTCTGGCGGCTCTGCCGACCAAGTTGAGTGGTTCGAGGCTAGCCGTCGTCATAAGACTATCGCATGGAGTGCTTTGGTTGGTGTGACGAACGATGTTGTTTCGTTGACGATTGCCGCAACTCCAATCAACAAGTACGACGTCTTTATGGACGCAGCTACTGGAACTCGCTACATTGCTAATGCTTCAAGCACTGGCACAACTGTGACTCTCGTACCACTTGATAACAACACTGTTACCAACCCAGCAGGAACTGGTGAATTGATCCTCTTGGGCAACATGTACCCGCAGGGTTCTGATCAGCCAAGCTACTTTGTTGAGTCAGAGGTTGAGCGCAAGAAGAACCCATTTGCTATCGTTAAGGGTCGCCACCAAGTTACTGGTTCTCAGGCCACTAACATCGGTTGGGTGAACCTCGGCGGCGGTGAGTACCGCTGGTTCATGTACGCTGAAGGTGAAGCTCGTAAGCGCTTTGAAGATCAGCGTGAAATGATCATGCTGTTCGGTGAGCAAAACAATAACGCTTCTGGTACTGCTAACGCTGCTGCAGATTTGGACCCCAACTTGGCTGGTTCTGACGGCTACGTCACAGCTGTTGCTGCAGGCGGTATCACTGTCTCTAACGCTAACGCTAACCCACTCGACAGCTTTGCTGAGTTTGATGATTTGATCATGGAGTTGGATAAGCAGGGTGCGCCTTCTGAGTACGCTATGTACTTGAACAGAAAGCAAGACCTCGCTATCGACGACATGTTGGCTTCAGGTATCGCTACCTCTGTCACTGCAGGCTTGCCTGGACAGTTTGGTGCATTCAACAATGACGCTGACATGGCCGTTAAGCTCGGATTTAAGTCTTTCACTCGCGGTGGTTACACGTTCCACAAGCATGACTGGAAGTTGTTGAACGATCCAACTTTGTTGGGTGCTTCTAACTACCTCCAGGGCGCTATGGTTCCATTGACTACTGTTGCTGATGCTCGTACTGGTGTCAAGGCTCCAGCCTTGTCTATGTACTACAAGGAGGCAAACGGCTACTCTCGCGAAATGGAGCACTGGGTAACTGGCGGTGGCGTCTTGGGTCACACCAACAACGGTGATGCAGGTAAGGACGTTGCTACGTTCCACTACCGCTCTGAAATCGCTTTGGTGACTCGCGCTGCTAACCAGCACGTTATCATCACTGGATAATTAATCTGAAGTAAGGGACGGGGCTTCGGCCCTGTCCTGACCTTCATAAAACTGATTACAATGGCTAAGTTTAGACATCAAGAATCTGGCTCTGTTGTAGTCTCAAGAAAGGTTAGAATCTCAGAAGCTTTTGCTAATGGGACTGACACAAACTTTGAGATTGAGCAGCCAGCAAACACTGTAATCGACAGTGTTATTGTTAGAACAGTCGGAACTGTTACCGTTGCAAGCGCCGTAGACATTACCTTCAGCTTGGGTACTGATTCGGACTATGACGGTGAGCAAGTTGTTGCGGATGTCATCTATCTCGATGGCTCTGCAGACACAAGCGTTTTGGCTGGAACTGCAAAAACATGTACTCTAGTTGATGGAGTGAATACTGACGCTATGGCTTCATACGGTAACGCAGCATCAATCACAACTGACGAAAGAACTCTCTTTGGTAAGTTCGTTGTGGGTGCAGCTAACGTGACTGGAGGCAATGAAGTGGAAGTACACGTTGCGTTTAGAGCGTTCTAAAACTGACTTTACGAACGAAATAGGCCCTACGGGGCCTTTTTCTTTTTTAGTATATTTGCAGTACTTTTAATGCAATGAAAAAATTCTTCCTATTCAAGCGAAAAGACGTCGACGTATCGTCCGTCGAAGCCTCTGATAATGGAGAGGGACTTGACCTCTTTGCGGTATCTGCGGATCTGCTTGCGTTCATGACGGCCTCTCTTGGTAGAGTTAACATTGTATTTAATGACGCCACTCTTTATGAAGAGAGCAATCTCTTGGATGGCGAGTCTTTCAAGAAGACTTCTGTATCTGTCGCGTGTGAGGCTGGAGGCGAAGCTAAACTGATAGAATCTATCATGAACTTCGTCTCCTCTGACCTCGTAAAGACAAGGGTCATGAGGTTTGATGCCGTTACAGGCAAGACCAATGTCAAGGAGGCTAATATTCAGTCTTTCAATGATGTGGTTAGCGAGGTGAAAACCCTCCCAGTTAGAAGAACCACAAAAGAAGTTAGCTCTAAAACATTTATCGGAGGAACATCTGGCACAGCATTCGGGACTGGAAATGTAATCGGAGATATTGATTTCGGAGAGGGCAATAAACCAGACATAGACTTCACAGAGGAGAATATCACATCTAGCGGCGGTAACGTTACTGGCTGGACCAATGGAGGTTCCCTTGGGTCTACATATGACATCGGAACTATTGTAGGTACAATACCTCTTCAAACAGGAAAAAGTAAGGATAGCGGCGGCGTGGCGACTAATTGCGCAGAACTAGACAGCGGTGATGCCCTTACCCTTGATGCTTCATACATTAGATCTGGGGAGTTCACTCTATTCGCCGTTGTAGGTAAAACGCCTGCTGAAATTGAAGACAACCCTAAGTTTGGGTTTTTGTTTCAGGGGTCTGCAACCTCTGGTCAGGGATTGACTTTTGGATATTCAGACCCATACAAGACAGACGCATACTACTTCAAGTTTGGCGGAGAGAAAGGAGAATTTGTAAGGGCTGAAACTATTTTCCCAATCATAGACAACACATCTCCAACCCCAGATAAAAAGACGGCTTACGTTTTTTTGATTAGAAGGGATCAATACAACAATCTGTTTATCTATGACAATGAACAGATAGTCGCAACCGCCCTAGCAAACACAACAGGAAACTCTGCCAGGACAGATGGAAATCTTGTCATCAATCACCTTGGAAATGGTGGTCTTGGAGAGAAATTTTTAGGCAACATAGCTAGATTTGGCGTTATACCTAGAGATATAGGGGCTTCTAAATCGAAGCAGCTTGTAACAGATCTTTCGCATAAATACACACCTAAAAAATAATTCAATTTAAATGGAACAAACCAAAAAGCGCCCTGGGCGGCCTAAAGCCCAACCGACTAATGTTGAACCAGCCGTGATGGAGGCTCCTGTGGCGACCCCATCCAAGCCTAAAGCCCCGCCAATTAAGCGAAAAGAGGCTGTAAATCAGAACGCTGAATTTGAGCTGATTACAAAAGCTGGAATTGTATTTATGCTCCCACAGAAAGGAGTTACCGTTTACGACGAAGAGAAAGACACGGTTCGAGAGCTTAGGTACTGTCCTAACGAGCCTTCTGTCTGGAGAGATGAGCAATCAGAAAACGCCACTCGTCAGTCAGTTATCTTTAGAGATGGAAGAATCTTTGTCCCAAAGACTCAGCCTAATTTGAGGGTCTTCCTTGAGAAGCACCCATACAACAAGGCAAACGGAGGCGACAAGTTCAGACTTGTGAACAAGAAGAAAGATGCTGAAGATCAGCTCAAAAAGGAGTTTGCTCTCACCGATGCTATTGCAATGGTTAGAGACAAAGACATTCAAGAGCTGCTTCCAGTCGCCCTTTACTTTGGGGTAAACATCAACTCTTCTGTATCAGACATCCGATACAACTTGTTGCAGATCGCCAAGAAGAAGACCACTGAGTTCGTAGAATCATTTGATTCGCCTCAAGTTCGAACAAGATCAATTCTTCAGCAGTCTTCAGACTACCAAATCATTAGCATCAAGCCAGATGCTGTAAAGTGGTTTGACACAAATAAACTGATTGTTTCTGTACCTGTTGGTCAGGAGCCATTGGACGTATTGACTCGATTCTGCCTTACAGAAAAAGGAGCTTCGGTTCTATCGACCCTAGAGGAGCGGCTAGAGCGACTCGCTTAAGGAGAGGGCCCTTCGGGGCCCTTTTTCTTTTCGTATATTTGCTGTATGGCAAGTATTGATAGAGTATACAGAACAGTAAAGAACCTGGCTAATAAAGAGCAGAAGGGTTTTATTACTCCGTCGGTGTTCAACCGATTTGCCGTCATTGCTCAGCAGAACATCTACAACGAGCTGTTTACTGAGCTGGTAGAGGCTAAGAAGCTCAGCAGGCAGAACGTTGATCCAGGAAGGGATAAGTCCCCAAGGAAGAGGACACTAGAGGATCTTTCTAACTTCGTTGTTAGACTGAACAACTACACACCTTCATCTTCAGGTTCTAATGTTTTCCTGAAGCCTATTAACTTCTCCCGCCTGATCTCAATAAGTAAGGGTGGTGATAGATACAGCATTGACAAGACAAACATTGAGGTTGTATACGATGTAGAGAAGATGGATAGAATCCTGGGTAGCAACCTTTCTACCCCAACGGATTCATTTCCAGTCGCTCTTATCTCAGATGAGATCGAGGTCTTCCCAGACACAGTCCAAACTATTGACATCACGTACTACAGAACACCAGGTGGTATGCAGAACGGGGCGCTTGTTGACTCTCCACCACAGTGGGTTGCTGAGGATCTAGCCATCGGTAACATCGAGATTGCCAGCCCCTCCAGCATAGACTTCATGCTCCCTGAGCACTTTAGCTCAGAGCTGGTCTATGAGATATGTAAAATGATTGGCATTAGCATCAACGACGGAGGTATGGTACAGGTGTCAACACAAGAAGAAGCTAGACGATGAGCCAAAATAAAGTAAAACTCAGCGACATTATCAGGGACTTCATCATCACTTCTGATGGGGATGACTATGCGAACAATGTTTCAGACAGCGCACTGAGAAACTTTGCGCTAAGAGGTATAAGAGAGATTGGGTTTGACCTCGGAAAGAAGATCAAGTCTTTGAAGCTAAGCGTTAACTCAAGCAACAATACTGTCTCATTACCAGACGATTACGTTGACATGGTGAAGTTGGGTATTGTTGGTAGCGATGGTATCGTGTACGTTTTTGGTCAGAATAAGAACTTGAATATGTCTCGCAGAATGCAGACAGCTACCGATACTGAGACTGATGATAGTGGAAAGTATGGTGGGACCTTGCCTGCTGGCGTCACAGATGCCGATCTACAAGGGAGTCTGACTGATGTGTTCGATGGAAACCCACTGAACATTGCTGACAACTCTATCGGTGACCGCGTTGACGACAAGACTGCAACGGATGGTGCTGGTAGCAATCAAGAAACGGGAGACAGAGACTTCTACATCTTTGAAAACTATCTCTACGATGGTGGTTTTGGAAGACTTTACGGCGTTGGCGGTGGGCACCTTAATGGTGAGTACAGAATCAACCTCGACCAAAATAGAATCGAGATTGACACAAACAGCTCATACAGTGAAGTTGTAATGGAGTACGTGGCTGACGAAGCCCGTGCAAGCGATCCTGAGGTCCATGTGTACGTTGAAGAGGCCCTGAGGTCCTACATCTACTACAAGATCATTGAGCGCAAATCTAGCGTCCCTATGGGGGAGAAGCAGAGAGCTAGATCTGAATACTACAACGAGAGAAGAAAAGCTAACGCTCGCCTCAGCGGATTCACAAAAGAAGAGGCCTTGAAGACTATTCGCAAGAACTTTAAGCAAGCACCTAAGTACTGATGGCAATAAATAAAATTACACCCCGTGCTCTTGATAAGTCCACGGACTATAAGCTTGTACCTTCTACTGCATTTATCGATGCAGTAAACGTTGTACTGAGCGAAGACGAGTCTAGCGGATCTGGTGACAGTGGTGGTGATAACGGTGTAATAAAGAACGTCAAGGGTAACAGCCCTATCTCATTCCACAGAGCTGATGATGCTATCGCTCCTGGCGAATACAAGGTGATCGGCACAACGGTTGACAGAAAGCTCAAGCTCGTCTTTATCTATGTGTTTCATGAGAACGCAGCTGAGTCAGGTGTTTGGGTGTACGATAAGGAAGGGGTTTTGTCGCTTCCAACAAAGTTGGGGATTTATCAGGGTCTTATTTCAGATGACCCTTTTGCTAAGAACAAACTCAAATGCGTAGTTAAGGGTAGCTTTTTCCATTTCGATCAGAACTCTGTTGTTCAGGGTAATATCGTATATGGAAATGCTCAGAACATTCCGACACAAGTGTATGAGTCTATTATAGGAGAGGCTGGATTTGTGTCAGTAACCGCGTCAGAAAGAGACGTCTTTGAAAAGAACATTCATCTCTACTTCACAGACAATGTGAACGAGCCAAAGAAGATCGATGTTACTGCAAGTTTGTTTTCAAGGGTAATCATGCTTAACGCATCCAACCCAAGAGGGAGATTTGCTTCCTCAAATGGAGGGTGGTTTGCTTTCCCAGATCCAGCCATTCCTAAGTCTGTGGAGCTGTATTCTCACGCATGTAGGCCAGTTCCTCTGCAGAGGCCTACGTTTACATGGGATAGAGACGAGGGTAACAACACAAACAACTTTGAGTACAGCGAAGGATTTAAGTTCGCATATCAACTGGTTTTTAACGACGGAAGCGTATCTACAATTTCACCTAAGTCTGAACTGGCTGTACTACCTAGCCTCTTGTTTCAGGGCAAAAGAAGTAGACCCGATCACGAGAGATTTAACATTTGCAGGATTTCTATTAAAAGTGAATTGTTGCAGGGGTTTACAAACCCACCCCCATATCCTGTTAATAGAATATTTTACGTAAAAAAGGTTAAGATTCTTGCTCAAGAAGGCGCTGGACCATACAAGATTATCAAGGAAACTGACATAGACAACAATGAAGTCTTGGCAGATAATTCTATCAAGATAACCTTTGACTTCAAGAATGACGTCATCGCAATTCCAGTCTCTGAAAAAGAAGAGAATAAGTACTTCGACGGCGTTCCACAAAAGGCTGAGGCTCAATCCGTTGTAGACAATAGACTCATGTACGGCAACTACGTTGAAGGATACCCAACTCCTGTTGTAGATGCAACGCTGAGTGTCATTTACGGAGAAACATTATCTGAGAACCTCGGTAGTGAAATAAAGATTACAAATTCTATTTCTAGAGAGAAAGACCCACAAAGTAATTATAGCACTGATGGATATGACGTGTTGCAGCAAATGTCTGGGTTTAGGATTGAAATAGAAGATGGAGACTTCCCATTCATTTCAACTGGGGACTTCCTTGAGTTGAGGATGTCTTTTAGACCGAATCAAAACTTTCATCTGTACAATGCCAGCGATTCTTATCATCAAAGCTTATCTATTGGTAAGATTGATGCAGCTGAAACTCCAATTCAAAACCTAACCATACTTAATCCTAGAGAAGCGGGCGGATCAAGAGTCGTACCGCCTATTGCTGGGGCTGGTATTACAGGCGAATTTGCGAAACAGAATGTAACGGAAGGAAGTACTGCGTCTTACGATCGTTCATTTCACGCATTCAAGCCTAATGGAGGTGTTGCTAGTCTAAACTGGACAACGCATGATTACCACCCCGACTGGAGTCCCAATCAAAACCCTACGCAGAACGCTCAGGAGGTTTATGTTGGAACTTCTGCGGCCAACCCATTCATCATTCCAGGGAATGAGATTAGCTACAAGATCAGACTTAGATGCTTGATTGCTGCAGATCCAGATACTCTTAGGGAGAAGTTCTTTGAGATCCTAGACAGGATTATGGATGTGGGTGGTAGCGGAATAGACCCATACGACACTAGCCCTAATGAAAATTGGGCGTATGTGCCAGATGAATCAAACATTTATGCTGAGTATGAATGGGACATTGATAGCATAACAAATCTCAAGAGATTTAACGAGGGGGACCCTGAGACAAAACTCATTAGCATGGTTACTAATGAGCCGAATTACAGTGGTGGTGGAGGCCCAGATGGTATGAGATGCAGGGGTGCTGTTGTGGCCAAGAAGGGTAAGGCCGTCTTTGGCTTAAGAAGAACAGATCACTTGTATGGGTTGGCCATAAGTCAATACAATTCAAACAGAGCTAGAGACTATAAGGTCTTTCTTGATAGCATCCCCACAGAAGGTCTTGAACTTTGGACTTTTGTGAGAAAGTGGTTGCCTGGTTCGAATTGGTTTGCACTGCAGCCAGGATATTTATCTTCGCCCTCTCAGAGGCAGACTTTTTACGATACTAGCACTAGTTACACATTTCAGCTTCCAGGAGTTAGAAACAGTTCTGATCCCGCTGGTTGTTACCCTAGATTTAAAGACACCCCTGTTGGATCTGGAGCTTTCGAGCAGCCAGGAGACAAGCTGTTTGCTCAATACAATGACGCTAGAGATTTTAACGTCCCAAGCGGAGAGATCGTTATGGCTGATATCGCTATAGACGATGAAAACCCATTCGGAATTGTTCCTCAATACGTCTTTGCAGACATCCTATACAACTTGGGTCTTAATGGTGAGAACGAAAAGATTCACGAGGCAACTAATACGTTCCTAGGCCATGGTGTGCCAAACAATGAGATTGATGGTCAGTACTTTATATGCTCTGCTAGACCAAGACAAAATATTGAGAATAACACATTTCTGAACAACACAGATGGGAAGCTTTACAGCCTCATGGACGGTGAGGGTGGTCCAGGCGGTGACGGCCCCGTTGAGAGGTTTAGTGGAACTAGCTATTTTGTTCAGGATAATTTCCCAGTTTATGGCGCGGTACCAGAAAGCGGTCAGATAAACATACCATACGCCAGAAGCCCTCAGCTAGCGTTGGAACAGGGAAACCCAGTGATAAATGCAACAAAAAGAGCCAGCACTGCTTTTGGGTTGGTAGCATACCCAAGTCTAAAAAACTACGTAAGAAACCCAAATTCACCAAGCACTTACGGTCAATATCATCTTGAGTCTACCCCAAGGATTGGGGGAACAATACAACAAGTTTCAGATGATGGCGAATTTGGCACAGGTGATATAGACTTCCCAGGCATCATAAGCACTGGGGGGACTATTGGTAGCCAAAATCTTAGTTTTAGCGTTAACTATGCAGGGCCTGTTTGGTTTGGACCTTGGTTTACTGGTAAGATATTGCACAATACTGCCCTTCACCTTATTCAGTCAGAAGTTGGTGCGGATGATATATATATTGATGACTCTAACTTTGACCTTGATGAGTTAAATCAATTAGATGATCTATCAAACTTTACAGATCAAAGATTTTTTGTAATAGATCCATCATATCGTTTTCAATCAAGAGTTGAGCATGGTGGAGGGCCATTTGGTGGGCCTAATGCTGGAGCATTTGGTGGTAGGAGCACACTCCCATATCTGCAAGGACCCCCAAAGGGCTTGGTTGGGAAAGAACTGTCAAATAGTTTTTTAAATCAGGGTAATGATTACTCTGCCACCACACAAATAGTGTCAATGCATGACGTATTTTCTTACATTGGTCAAGAAGAAGGTGATGAGTCATGGGACGATTCTATCGTCGCAATGGATTTCCTAAACAATGCTTCAGAGATAGAATTCACAAGCATCCCTACCTTTGAGATAGATTTCGGAGGTGGAGAGGGTCAATTCAATCCATACAGAAGATCGTTTAAATCAAGTTGCGATCATGAGTTTGGAATTCAGTTTTATGATAAGCTAGGTAGAAGATCTTTTGTTAGCCCGCTTGGTTCTGTTCACGTAAATGGATTCAGTGACGAAGAGCGCGAAAATAAAAAAGGTCTTGCGTCAGTAAAAATTGAGATGTTTGACGATCCCCCTCAATGGGCCGACAAGTATCAAATCGTTTACGGAGGTAACAAGTCTATTGTTGATTTCATTCAATACTCTACAAACAATGCTTTCCTTAATGCAAAAAGCTTTGAGGAAAACCCAGCGTTGGCGGCGGAAGGTATTGCAACTACTATTGGAGAAACAGGAGCTATATATGTGTCTCTGAACCTCCTCCAACAGTCAGAGATCTCTTACTCCAAAGAGTTTGGAGCTGTAGGTGAGGACAATAGCTTCAATATATACAAATTCCAAAAAGGAGATAAGATTAGGATTTTATCTTATGGCCCTGATGGTGAACGTATTTACCCTCAAAACGCAATATTCAACATAATAAACATTATAACTCTTGATCCAAACAGTGCTCTTTTGAATCCACTGATTTCTCTTCTTGACGAAGAAGAGCAAAACAATTCAAAGTACTACGGTGACTTTTTGATCATACAGGATAATGAGGACGTTGAAGGATTTGCTTTTTCTGAGTTTGTAAATGGAAATCAAAAGTGGGATCAAAATGTAGTTTTTGAGGCTTACTCTCCATTAAGAACAACTGGAATTGAAGTTCAGACTTATCATGAGATAGGTGATGTTTATCCATTGGCTGAAGATAATCTTGGGAACAAAGCTTATTCTGTAAACCCAGTAGAGGTTTATGAGGGAGATGTTTTCATGAGGCCTATAGCTCTCAACGTAAACCCTACAAACATCTCTGGAGATTTTGTTGATTTGATGTCGGTTGATTCTAACGCAACCGATTTGGTTAATGATTTGTCTAGCAATTTTGTGAATAACATTCTTGAGAGCAGTCGACCAACAGATCTGTTCCCATCAAAGATGAAGTTGATTGGAAGACCGAACATAGAAAACTCAGAGGCCAAAACAGTAAGAAGAGAATCAGGTATAACATATTCAGAGAAAAGCTCTCCTGACTCAACAAAGCTGAACTATTCGTCTTTCAATGCTTTTGTATTCCCATACAAAGATCTTGAGGAACGATTTGGCAACATTAACTTTATGGATGAGATTGGTGGTAACCTCTTTGTCATCCAGCAAGATCGTTGCACCCTTGTGCCTGTTTCCGCTACGATACTGACAAACGCTACTGGCCAAGAGCAACTAATTGCATCGAATGACATCCTCGGCAAAGAGAACGTCTATTCAGTTACAGCTGGTTGTGACAACAATCCAGAGTCTGTCGTGAGGGTTGATACTGTTTACTACTTCGCTCACAAGAGCCTTGGTAAGGTGTTTAGATTTACGCAGGGTCAGGGTATTGAAGAGATCTCTGATGTCAATATGGGGGCTTACTTGAGAGCTAAGTTCAAGGAGGCTATTGAAGCTTCAGAGGACATCAACTACAGAGACATTAGAGTTCCAGGAGGTTTCGACCCTGTAAAGCAGGAATACCTTATGACGATTCTACCCCCTAAGGTATTGCCGATTTCAAACACAGGAACCGAGGTCTCTATTCCAGGATGTACTGACCCAGAATCTATAAA
>Ga0208785_1000367_pt1 | contig 20336 bp, 22 predicted proteins | sample DEB08_DNA_2_FD_185499 | JGI IMG/M metagenome (GOLD analysis project Ga0208785, IMG submission 185499) | Aqueous microbial communities from the Delaware River and Bay under freshwater to marine salinity gradient to study organic matter... | ecosystem: Environmental > Aquatic > Marine > Coastal ...
AGCTTTAGCTAATTCAGGTAAATTTACAAAGGAAATTGTTACAGCAATTTCACCAGCACCAGAATTTTATATTGCCGAAGAATATCATCAAGATTTTTACAAAAAACAAAGCATGCGTTATCAAATGTATGCAAAAGCTAGTGGTAGAAAAGGTTACCTTGAAGATACTTGGGGAGAATCTTAATCTTTCAAGGTATTGTAAAGAGTATCTTTCCAAGCTTGATTATCAATCTCCCAAATAACATTTATATTCTTATTTGTATGAGACCAATATTCATCAATATGTGGTTCGTTTTCACCTACATTTAACTTATCTACAATTGTCATACCTCGAGATGGACCATCCAAAACTATTTTTACATTATGTTTTGATTGTTTTATTACAACTGAGGGGTTTAAAGCTACAGCCATAGCTACTGGATCTGGTAAACCTAAACCTGGGTCTCCCAGCCAATTTTGACTTGACTCCAAGGCGTGTTTATTACAATTAATTGAAAAATCACCTTTTTCGGTTTGAAAACTATAAATATATTCCATCTCTTCTTCTGTTAAGTTGGCTCCACCTCTACAAAGTTCCCAACCAACCATTGAAATGTTTTTGTGACCTGAGTTAAATACAATTTCCGCTGCTTCAGGGTCACACCATATATTATATTCTGCTGCTGGTGTCACATTTCCAACAGTAGTAGCAGCTCCTCCCATAATTACTATATTTTTTAACTTTAAAAATGATTCACTTTCTTTGCTTATAAAATTTGCAATATTAGTAAGAGGCCCAAGAGTTACTAAAGTAACTTCGTAAGGAAACTCCTGGATATGACTTTTCAAAACATTTATAAAATTTTCTTTTGATGCTTCTAATTTAGGTAAAGGATAGTTCATATTCCCCATACCATCTGGTCCATGGAACCAATCTGCATGTTCCCTTTTTTTAACCAATGGAGAATCAGCACCAATATAAACTGGGATATTTTTTTTGCAAAGTTCTATAGTATAACGAGCATTAATACTTCCCTGAACAATCGGCATGTTGCCAGAAACTATACTAACTCCTAATACATCAACGTCTTTAGTTTCTAGTGCCATAAGTAATGCGACCGCGTCATCTGATGCTGTATCGGTATCTATGAAAAATTTTCGATTACTCATATCTTTAGATTATCAAAAAGATTAAATATTTTCGCAGTACTTTCTAAGTACATTTTTAGGATAATTTTCACTTACAACAAAATCTGGATCTGGATACAGTGTATTTTGGGATTTATCAGACATCAGCTGAAGGTACTCTTTAGATGTTCTCCAATATTTAATGCTAAATTCTTGGTGATCTTCCCACCAATCTACTTCTTCTTGGATTGTCCATTGATTATTTATTGAAATCAAATGTTGCTCTAAGGCAATATTGGCATCTTTGGAATCAAGAAAATTATTATAGAATCCATCAATTAAGCTTCTTAATTCCAAATTATTAATTTCGTATTTTTCAACAATTTCGTTTAAACCATCTATACCAATTTTATTAATTCTTAATGCTTCATATACATAATCCAACTTAGTTGGGTCAATACTGGAATAAGTTTTATATACTTCACTTTTATAAGCTTCAATTTGTATTGTGTCAAAAACATTCTCAATTGCATCTGCAAGTTCAATACAATTATTAATTTTTTTTTCAGTAGATGTACTAGTACTACAAGTAGCTATAAATATAAAAAATATAATTTTATATTTATCTTTTTTTTTCAAGTTCATGCCAACCTTTGTTGAATGGTATTAATAATATTGCAATAAGAGGAAATACTATAAATAGATTTTTAGCGAAGGCTAATGAATAATTTTCAATCAAAAAACCGAATAGAGTTGAACCAGTTGCTAATCCAACTCCCACGGAGCTACCTACCCATGAATATGCCTCAGTTAATACATCATTTTCAGTTATATTCGAAATATAGCTATTTGCTAATAAAAAAATTGGTCCAATGCCAAAACCTGCAAGAATAGCTGAAAGGTACAGAAAATTTATTTCATTAAATATAAAATATGTAACGACTGAAATAGATAAAAATATTAAAGTTCTGTTGTAGTTAGTAAGTGATATTTTATTTTTAAATATATACCCATATGCTAGTGCGGTAATTAAAGCTGTTGAGCCATTAAACAAATAATAAATCGCAGTTAAATTATTCAAGTTTTCAATATCTTCTTTCGCTACAACATAAACCGAGATCGAACTTAAACATGCACCTACAAAAATAAGGGTTACTAAAAATAGGATTTTTTCTTTTGATAACCAAACTTTATTTTGAACGAAATTCTTAGCTTCAAATTGCACTCTGTCCTGTAAATTCTTAAAAAAAACTACACCAATAGTTCCAAAAGTTGAACTTACTACTGCAACAAAAAGTGCAAGTACTGGGTTTATAAAATTAGAAATAGTGGCAAAAACAGATGGCCCAACTAAAAAATTTAATTCGTCGATAGCTGATTCAATAGCTTGGACTTTCTGATTATCTTCGTTTTTTGCGACTAACTTCCAATTTCTTCTAGTATAAACTCCGATATTTGGAACCGAAATTCCAATAAATATAGATAACAAAATATAAATAAAATCTGATTCAAAACTAAAGAGAGATATTAATGTTGTCGAAATTAGAAACATGCCAAGTAAAATTGAAACTATTTTTTTTTGACCATACTTATCTACTAGCCTGCCATTAAAAGGTTGAACCAAGGCGTTTGAAATGCTAAAACCTGCCGCCATAGCACCTCCGATAGCGTAAGAATCTGTTTTAAAATTTCCAAAAATAACCATGCCTACTTGCAGCATAGAATATGGTGCCCTTCCTAAAAAACCAAAAAAAATTAACCTTTTAGCACCAGTTAATTTAATTAAGTTTTTATATGAGGACTGATCAGACACTCTAATACATTATTGTATAAGTGAGATGATGTGGGTGATGTGTTGCGTGGTAGCTTTTCCATAATCTATAATCTAGCTGCGGAATAATAATTGTTTTATTTGCTGGACGTCTTAAATTTACGGCTTCAGTCAATTTAGCAGTAGCAAATAAAGAAGCTGCTCTTACTTCTATTTCTTCTTCAGAGTCTCTTTCAATAAGTATTCCATTATTAATTTTTTCATTAAGATCTTCACTATATTCCACAATCTTCATAACTTTTAAAGCAACCGGAACAATGTAGTCAGCAAAAGCAGACATCGCGTTAATGTCTTCAATATTGAAATAATTGGAATGACTAAGTTCTCCATGTATACCCCAAAAAGCTAGCTGTGCAAGCTTATAAAAATGAATATCTTTACCTTTATAACTAGAGCTATCATTGAACCTTGGAAACTCTGAAATTAGTTTTTCTATTAAACCTTCTCCATTTGAATAAAGTTTTTTTGGGCAACTGTTAATAAAATTTATCCAATCACCCTCATATGAATTGACTAACTTTTGCCCCACTTGATTTAAAATATCTTTTCTTTCTTGAAGCATTGGCATTTCTATGTTGCCTTTAAATATGTTTTCTAAATCTTGAAAAGTTAAACCAGCTTGAACTTCTCCATCTAATAAATTAATTCCAGAATCGATTGCTTCATGAATTTGTGTGAACATTGCTTCACTATCTGATAGCTTATTTCCGTTTCTTGTAATTTCATATTTAATAGAATTATCAAAATCTGTAAAAGCAAAATTTAAAGTATTAATTAGCATAGTTGTTCTTATAAAATTATCAGGATCTATCTTCCTATCATTATTTTTCGGAAAAGTAAATTCTTCATATGCAAGCCAGTCAGAAACTTCTTCGATATTATTATCGTTTATTTTTAAGTGCTTAGCTTCACTCATCATATCTGAAACCGATTTGAGAACTTTGGAATTCCAGTTAATTGTCATAAATTAAATCATACTAGATTTACTTAATTTTATTTTTTATAATTTAAACATGGATTCAAAAATTTGTATAGTTGGAAGTTCAAATATAGACCAAATAGCATATGTTGATATGATACCTCATGATGGTGAAACTGTTTTCGGTTCTAAGTATCAAATGGGTTTTGGAGGTAAAGGGGCAAATCAGGCGGTTATGGCTGGATTAATGGGTGCTCAGACTTTCATGATAACTTGTCTTGGTGACGATGTTTATGCAGACATGACTATTGAAAATTACAAAAATAATGGTGTTAATGTCGATTATATACAAAGAGTTGAAGGTTCTAGTGGAGTAGCACCAATATGGGTTGATAAAACAGGTCAAAATAGAATAATTGTAATTTCAGGTGCTAATGATCATATAAATGCTGATAAAGCAATTGAAGATATAGATAAAATTAGTAATTTAAATTACATTATTGGACAATTTGAAATTCCACTTGAAGTTACTGAAAAAGTATTTATTCATGCAAAAAATAAAAACATTCAAACTATTTTAAATCCTGCACCTGCAAAAATTCCAAGTGATAATCTATTGCAAGTTACTGATTGGTTTATACCAAATGAAATAGAGTTTGAAACAATTACTGGGAGTTCAGCTTTTGATGACAAAAATTTACTTAATTACTCAAATACTATAGCTGGTAACCTAATTGTTACCCTTGGTGATAAAGGTGCGGCTTTTATAAGTAATAATGAAGTTATTAAAATTGAAGCACCGCCTGTTTCTGCCATAGATACTACTGGTGCAGGTGACGCATTTGTTGGAGCATTCTCTGCAGGTTTAGCTAACGGTCTAACACCAATTGAGGCAGTAAAATTAGGAGTAGATAGAGCGTCAGATTCTGTAACAAAAACTGGAACTCAATCTTCTTACGCTAAAAAATAATGGTCGTATTACCAATCAGAGAGCAGATAATATTATTAATTACATTTGTTGTAATATTTATTGTATTTTGGATTGATGAACAAAGAAAGAAAAATGAGAACCATATATTGAATAAAATTTTTAAATACACACCAGACTACAACAGCGATCAGAGAACAGGTTTTGGGTTAGTCACGGTTGCTGCTGTTGGTTCTATTTTTAGTATAAATTTTTTTATATCATTAACTGTATTAATTGCTGGACTTATTTTTTTATATAAAGGTAGTACTAAGCGTCTTTAAGCCAAAATCTAACTTGTGGTTGAATCTTGTCTTTCATCTGAATAAACATTATCAATATTCCAGTAGCTGATGAGAAAAGTGGAGCAAGCAACAAGTAATTAACATTTATTTTTGAAGTAAAAAATGCAAAAAGAAATGGTGCTACTAATAAACCAGGAAGCTTAAACATCGTTAGCATCGAGTTTGTATTGCCTGCTTCACCAATTTCGCCTATTTCAACAGATATATTACTTTGCGATGTATATAAAGCACCAGCACCAAGACCAGCAAATATAAATATAAAATTTTGAAGATTTACAGGAGAAAAAATAAAGAAAACACTAGCTAAAAAATGAAAGATCAAACCCATTATGTATGTATGTTTAAAACCAAGCTTAGTTGCAACAATTGGAACAAAAAAACTTCCAATACCTTGCGATAGTAATAATAAAGTAACCCAGATTCCAATTTTTGAGGATTCTATGTTGTAATTAGTAATCAGCCAAATACTAAAAAATGGTGTTGCAGACTCAGGAAGAACTGAAACAAAATTAGCTCTTGAAATAGCTTTAATTTGATTATTTTTAAAATATAGATTTTTCCATTCTTGTATTTTCAAAATTAATAAATAGTAATCGAATTTCTTTTTTTTAGGTTTAGTAGAATTTGGTTCTCTTATTAACAATAAAGGTATTAAAGAAAATGAGGTTATAAAAATAACTACTAAAATACCTGATTGAAAACCACTAATTAATCCATTAATTTGTATCTTGGTATCCACATACTTTGATACAAAGTAGCCAGCAGCAGAACCAGTTGTTAAATTTATTGCAAAAAATATAGACCTATATTTATATAGAACTCTTGAAACCAAGTCAAAATATGCTGGCAATATAGCCCCTGAGCTAAATACAAAGACTGCGTATGTTATTAAAAACATAAGCAAAGCTAATTCGGATTCAAGAAAATACTTTAGACTAATAAAAATTAAAACTATTCCTAATCTTTCGACTATACCCCATTTAATGACCTCATATTTAGAATCTTGTTCTTTTTTTCTTCCAGTTGAAGATTTAATTTGCCCAAAAATATTTAAGGTGTAAAACAAAATAATTATTAGTGGTGGTGCATAAATTGAATTTGAAATTTCAAAAGCAACATCAGGTGTGTAACTAAGTGGAATCATTAATGCAAATGCTGCACCAAAACCAAAACTATCTAAAATGAACATCACATAATTAAATGCAAAATTCTCTTTAATTAACTCTGAACTTGTTTTTGACAAATGGTCTACTTTTTACCTATCAACCTAATTGCAAACGTTGCACCAAATATTATAGATAAAAATGCAGTTCCACAAAATACAACGATAATTGCTCCAACCGTAGGACTTAAACTAAAACCACCAGCTGGTACAAATGAATTTAAATTAAGTCTTGCATAAATAACTAATATTATCGGGCTTAGAGAAAGTATGGATAAAACAGTTTCTTTTAAAGTAAATTTTTTATATCTTAGTAATGTTCTTTCTTTTTTTGATCCAAAAGCTCTTGTCTCAAGACTCATTGAAAGTTGTGCCACCCTATCAATTGCACCTGCAAAAACTGGAATTATAGAAGGAAGTAGTGCTTTAAATCCTTGTGCTTGCATAGCTCTAGATTTCTGTGCTGATAATATAATGCCAAACTCTCTTTGGAGAATAGGAATCAACTGTAGCGTAGTTGTAATCATGAAATTAACAGTATATGGAACTTTTGCTCGTTGTAGTGCGGAAGACAGCTCTCCGGGATGGAGTGTCATTAGCATTAGTATTGACCATGTTGTTATACATAAAATCCTACTGCTAAACAACATTCCATAAATTATAGATTCTGTATATAAAGAAAATGGGCCAACTTCTGTTAAGAAAGTCGGATTATCAAATACAGCTGGTGGAACTATTGATTGCAAAAAAATCATTGCAAATGCTGCAGGAAAAAAAATAACCATTGCACGTACATAACTAGGGAATGTTTTAGTTAATACAACAAAAATCAATCCAACAACAGTTAATGCATAGTTTATATATGGGTTTTTATTATAAAAACAAAATATTACAAAAGAAAAAACCCAGTAAAATTTTACAAAAGGATGTGCTCTATGAAAAAAAGAATCTCCAGGAACATAGGCTCCAACTGGAACTCTTGCCATTACTCACCCTCCTTGATGTCTAAACTTGATTCTAAAATCATATTTATTGAATCTGACATATTTTGAGTATATTCTTCTTTTGATAAAGATTCCTGTCTAGCCTGATCTCCTGCAACCAAGAGTACAGCTCCAGTTCTAAGTTTTCTATAAGAGCCAACAACAAACAAAGTTGCTGCTTCCATTTCGGAACAAAGAACTCCACCTTTTACCCATGCGTCCCATTTTTGAAGAAGCTCTGCTGCGATTGGCATATTTTCAGGATTATGTTGTCCATAAAACGAATCTTTAGATTGAACAATTCCAATATGGTGTGAAAGATTTGAGTTTTTTGCTGATTTAATTAACGCAGCAACCATATCGTGTGAAGCAACTGCAGGAAACTCAATCGGCATATATTGAACAGAAGTACCTTCAAACCTTACCGCACCAGTTGCAATTACTTTATCTCCTATCCTCGTATATTCTTGCATTGCTCCAGAAGTACCTAACCTGACAAAAGTTTTAACGCCTACATTTGCTAATTCTTCAACCGCAATTGCAGTTGAAGGACAGCCTATACCAGTAGAGGTGACTGTGACGGAACGACCTTTATATGAACCAGTCATAGTTTTATATTCTCTATTATCTGCAACCAACTTTGCAGTATCAAAATGTTCAGCTATAAACTCAACTCTTCCAGGATCACCAGGCAGTATAACAAAATCAGAAACATCCCCTTTTTTAAGCTGCACATGATACTGAATAGGTGTATCTAGTAAGCCTCCTTTTGTGTCACTTGTTTCATTACTTGACATTCCTATCCTCCTCTAAGTAATTTATAGCTTCTAATACTATTTTTGTCATCTTATTTACAGTTTCAGCATCAGATACTTCTACTGCTAATACAGCTCCTGCCTTTATTTTTTTAATCTGAGCTAAAGTAAATAATGTTGCAGCTTCCATCTCGGAAGCTCCAACACCACCACCTTGCCAAGCTTTCCACTTGTTATCCAAATATGATGCGACTGGCATTCTTGTTGGCTCAACTTCACCAAAGAAAGAATCTTTTGACTGACAAATTCCTGCTTTAGTTGGAATTCCTAATACCCTTGATGACTTAAGTAAATTTTCTGTTAAATCATGTGAGGCAATAGCTGGAAACTCAATTGGCATGTATTGCTTTGAAGTTCCGTCATCTCTTACAGCAGCAGTTGCAATAAAAATTTCCCCTTTTTTTGCCGAATTATCTACTGAGCCTGACGTACCAATCCTTATTAACACTTCAGCACCAATATAAACAAGTTCTTCTACAGCAATTGCAGTTGAAGGACAGCCTATTCCGGTGGAAACAACTGAAACTTCGGTTCCTTTATAAGTTCCTTTGTATGCATTAAATTCTCTATTTTGTCCCTGATGTACAGGATTTTCTAAATTGTTTGCAATTAATGGAACTCTATTGGGATCGCCCGGTACTATCACATACCGGGCGACTTCACCAAATTTTATTGGTAAATGTTTAACTTGCTCAATTTTTTGAACTGTTGACATTTACCCTTTGCCAATTAATCTTTGTTTTTAAAAACTGCAAGACCGCAAAGAATTGTTAAAAATCCTGCGACCAAACAAAGACCTGAAAGCATACCAAAAGCAGCATCACCTGCAAGTTCTGATGATGCATATGGATAAACCATATACATAATACCTAAGCCGATAATACCGATTCCGAGTCCATCTTTAGATGTTACTTCTCTCATACTATCCCCCTAGTTATAAATTCATTGAAACAACTGTCAAAATTACACCGACAACTGTACCTGCTGTGATTAATACTGCTTTGCCCATATTTTCAGCTTTCATAATTGGACCTGTAACCTGTAAGTTTTTAGGTAAAGCACCAATTATTGCTAATGCTAAAAATGAAGCAAGAATTTTATCTGCTGATGAGACAATGATGTTACTTGAGAACACTGCTGCCCACATATCATTACCAGCAGCTAATAATCCTGCTGTTAATACGTCTGAAGCATGTCCTGTCGCACCACCGAAAACAAAGATAACAATTGGAGCTGCCATAAGTGATACTGCAACTGCAGAAGCAACAGACATCCCAAAGAATTTAACTTTGTTATTAGCCCATCCCCACTTTGTTCCATAACCCCAAACAAGTGCACCAACAACGTTACATGCAGCGAATGGAATTGATACTGGACCTGAGATGAAACCCATAGTCAAGTTTGTTATAACTCCAACTAAAGATCCCCACCATGGTCCAAGTGTCATTGCAACAACAGCGGTTCCAATCATATCAAGGAATATAGGTAGCTTTAAAGCACCGGCAACTGTTCCACCAATAACATTTAACACAGAAGCAACTGGCACTAATGCGATAACGTATGTTAATGGAACTCCACCACCTGTAGAGCTACTTAGTTTTTCTACTTGAGTAGTTTGTTCATTCATTAATTTCCCCCCCTTGAAAAATTAACTTCTTAATTGAAAGTGAATTTTCCACAGTCAATAAAAGGTTTTTTGACAATGGTTATCCTCTCAGAACATTGATAACTTAATTTTAAAAAAATTTTTAGCTGGATGTCTTTAAAAATAAAATATTTAATTAAAAATATGTAACCTAAATTTTATCAATAGCTTCACTAACTGACAAAATACTTTCAGAAGCACTAGATTTTCCAATTTTATGCATAAAACTTGTAATCTGAGGAGGTAATAAATTAGTTCTTTTAAGTATTGATTCAGTTGCAAATAGCTCTGAAGGTGATCCATCAAATATTAATTCAGTTTCACACATTACTAAAACCCTATTAGTGTCCTCAGCAACTAAAGGCATGTCATGCGATACAACAATTACTGTTTTACCTTGTTCTTTGAGTTTTTTTATTGACGCTCTAATAGCTTTTATGCCGAGATAATCTTGACCTGTAGTAGGTTCATCTAAAATAATTACATCAGGCTCCATAGCAATTATTGATGCCATACCTACACTTTTTCTTAAAGAAAATCCTAACCTATATGGATTTACTTCTAGAAATTCAGTTAAACCAAACTCTTCTGAAATATGTTCTACTCTTGTGTTAATCTCATCTTCTGGAAGACCAATATTTTTTAACCCAAATTCAAGTTCATCTTTAACTGAAGCTGCAAAAATTTGGTGATTAGGATTTTGGAATACATAACCAACGGTTCTAGCTAGAACATTCACAGAATGTTCGTGAGTGTCTAAGTCTCCAACGAAAACTTTACCATCAGTAGGCTTTAATAAGCCGTTCCAATGCTTTACTAAGGTTGTTTTTCCAGAACCATTCTGTCCTACTACTGAAATCTGTTCACCTTGAGAGATTGATACATTAACCCCATTAACAGCTGTAACACCATTCGGATAAACATGTTTGAGATTTTCTACTTTTAGTTCTGTCATGATTTGTATGATTCAACAGCTTGTGAAAGGGTAACAGGGATAGTCTTAAATAAGTTTCTTTTATTTGAAGCTAACTCTGTTACTTGTGGGACTCTAACTCCTACTAACTCTTGTCTGTCGACAATTGTTGGGAAAATTTCAGAAGGGGTCCCTTTTTCAATTATTTTTCCATTTTCTAAAAATACTACTTGATCAGCAAATTCTGAAATAACTTCCACTTCATGCTCTGCTATTACAACTGTTAAACCTTCTTCGCGATTCAAACTTCTGGTAACGGAAAATACTTCCTCTTTTCCAATTGGATCTAAGTTAGAAGTTGGTTCATCCAAAATTAAAATTTCTGGTTTCATAGCAAGTGCAGATGCCATTGCTAGCCTTTGTTGTTGTCCTCCAGAAATTTCAAACGGTGACCTTTCTTCAAAACCTTCCAATCCGACTAATTTTAAAGACTCTTTGATATTTTTTTCAATTGTAACTTTATCAACACCTAAATTTTGTAAACCTAATGCGACTTCTTCAAAAACAGTTAGTTGGCTCATTTGAAATTCTGGATTGTCAAAAATACTACCAACTTTTGCAGCTAGTTGTCTTACCGGTATTTTAGGTGGTATCTCACCAAGCACTTCTATCATTCCATACATATCAGCACTAATCATGTTTGGTACTATCCCATTAAGAGACAAGCAAAGTGTTGTCTTTCCAGCTCCATGAGCACCAAGAATTGCAACAAACTCACCTTTATTTATTTCTAAAGAGACGCCATCTAATGCTTTACGCTCTTCACCTGTATATTGAACTGTTAAGTTTTCAACTTTGATTACAGACATTTATAATTTCCTTCATTAAAACTTTAAGGTTTTTTAACAATGGTTACCTGTTAAACATTGACTAGCAATTTTTATTTTACACTTTTTTAATTTGTGTTGCATTTATTAAGTTAATCAAAATAATTTTTTCACTTTATACGATTAAAACAAATCAATATAATCATAAAGTGACCATTCCTAATTTTCATTTGCCAACAGAAGACTCTACATTTATTAAAAACCCATACCCTGTACTTGGTGATATAAGAGAACAGACTCCAATCTTTTGGGACGAAATAAATGGTCTTTATTTTTTTACGCGATATGCAGATGTTAGAACTATTCAATCAAGTAAAGTTTATGGAACAACTTTTAACCATATTGAAAATTTTGAATCTAAAATTGAAAATCCAGATTTACCTCTCACTTATGTAGGTTATAAAAGATCAGAGAAATATGCAAGATATGATAATTTTTGGAAATCAGAGGAATTTTCACTTTTAAATTTAGAAGGTCAACTTCACAAAGAGTTAAGAGGTTTGGTTGCTAAAGCTTTTTTACCCAGATCTGTACAACAACTTGTTCCGTATATGGAGGAAACTTCAACTAATCTTTTCAAAAATAATTTTGGTAGAGATTTTGATCTTTTAAAAGACTACGCACAACCTTACTCGGTAAGTATTATTGGAAAGTTACTTGGAGTGCCAGAATCTGATCATTTAAAATTTCTAGATTGGTCTCATAAAATTGTCAAAATGTATGACTTTGAAGTTTCTGATGACAATGCAAACAAAGCTGAAGAAGCTGCAAAGGAATTTATCGAATATACTCAGGATTTATTAGACAAAAGAAGAGTTGCTCCTGAAGATGATATGATTACTAGATTATCACAGGTTTCTGAAGACAATCAATTTTTAACAGATAATCAAATCATTTGTACGGTGATTTTATTGCTTAACGCAGGACATGAAGCTACTGTAAATACACTTGGTAATGGATTGTATGCCCTACTTAATACAAATCAAGATTTTGAACAACTAAGTTCACAATACTCTGATACATATGAAATTGTTGAAGAACTAATCCGGTACGATAGCCCATTACAATTCTTTCAAAGATATGTATTGGAAGAAACAGAAATTGGTGGTCATAAATTACCAATTGGCTCTAAAGTGGCTATTTTACTTGGTTCTGCAAATAGAGATCCGCGAGCTTTTCCAGATCCTGACACATTAAATTTTGATAGAGAGTTTAAAGATCATAGTAGTTGGGGTGGTGGAATTCATTTTTGCATTGGTACTCATCTAGCAAAATTAGAACTAGGAGTTTCTTTTAAACATATATTAAAAAACAACTTTAATTTAATTGAAGAGCCAGAGAGAACTGGGGCTTTTGGTATTAGAGGTTTTAAAAAATTACTTGTTTCAATTTAATTTTTCAATTTCTGAAATTATTTGATCAACTGAATTAACTGTTACATTCAACATACCTTCTACAAAAAGATTTCTGTATCTTCTTTCACCTGCATCAATAGCAACGACAGGCTTTCCACTTGCAAATGTATGTCCAATTTCAGCACATGTTCCTGAGTCAATATCTTGACCTGTAATTAACGCAACGGTCATATCTGCACGAACTAACGCTTCAAGATCATTTTGAAATATTTTATCTTTAGTTTTTTGACTCATATCTGTACCTTTAAGTTCATCATCGTCGATTCCAGTTTGGTCTCTATGAGGCAGAAAACATTCAAATCCATTGCTTTCTAACTCATTTGCTATTTCTTCTAAGTAACTTTTTTCATGATCGTTAAACAAGGGACCAGCAATATAGATTTTTTTAATCATATTTAAAATTTAGCAAAAATTTACATAATTTGCTTTTGATTACGCTCTAGACTCAAACTATGGGTTCAAAGAAAAATTACGGAATTAACACGAGAGCTATTCACACAAACACAAGAGTAAAGCTACCAACTGGCGATGTTATGCCACCTTTACATCTATCTACTACTTTTGAAAATACTCAGCCTGGTGAATACGAATATTTCTATGGTCGAAGTGGAAACCCTACTAGAGAACTATTTGAAAGAACTATGGCTTCACTTGAAGGAGTTGAAAATTATGATGAAATGCATTCGTTTGCCATGGCTTCTGGAATGGCTGCTGTTACATTAATTGGAGAACTAGTTAAACCTGGTGAAAATGTTGTTATTACTCAAGATGTATATGGAGGAACAACTTCATTCTTTTCTAACATTGCAACAAAAAGAGGTATCGAAGTTAATTTTTGCGACTTAGATGATTTAGATAAACTTAACTCTTTACTTAATGATAAAACAAAACTGCTCTGGTTTGAAAGCCCGTCTAATCCAAGAATTAAATTATTTGATTATGAAAAGTATGCTGAAATTGCTCATAAAAACTCAACATTATTAGTTACAGATGCAACATTTTCAACTCCGTTTATTACTAGACCACTTGAACTTGGAGCAGATATTGTGTTTCACTCAACAACAAAATATATTGGTGGACACAGCGATAGCCTTGGTGGGGTTGTAACTACAAACAAAAAAGAAATCTGGGAAGAACTTCACTCTTATCAAAAGACAAGTGGTGCGATAATGTCACCATTTGATGCATATCTTTGCCAAAGAGGTTTATATACCGTTGGTGTTAGATTAGAAGTTCATTCTAAAAATGCTCATAAAATTGCAGAGTACTTAGAAACCTCAAAACACATTAAAGAAGTTTTCTATCCTGGATTGAAATCTAACCCAAACTATTCAATTGCAGAAAAACAAATGGCGATGTTTGGAGGAATGCTTAGTTTTAATGTAGAAGATCATATAGATTTGAAAAAATTCTGGGAGTCATTAGAGCTTTTTAAACTTGCAGTCAGTTTAGGTGGTGTTGAATCGTTGATAGAACTACCCCGACTCATGACACATGACAATGCTGAAGGCACTGATGCAGAAATAGCTGATGATATTGTCAGAATTTCAGTTGGTCTCGAAAATGCTGAAGATTTAATTGAAGACCTAGAATCTGCTCTTAATGCTGCGGCAAATTAAGAACAATCCTTTTTACAAAGCTTTAGTTGCTGTTTTTTTTACGTTTAGCTTATTTCTAGTGTTTGGTTATAACGGCTGGGGCACTCCTGCAGCAAACGAGCAAGCAATTGGTGAAATATCCCGATGGTGCGAACGAGTAAGTGGTGGTTTCTTTAGAGAACCAGCTAATACACTTGGTAACTTGGGGTTTGTCATTACTGGTTTGTATATGTTTTATAAGCTATCTAATGATGCAACTCAAAATAGGAGCCCTATGTTTGGTTCTTTTAAAATAGGACTTCTTTACGCTTCTGCATCAACCTTTTTAGGTCCAGGATCTATGGCAATGCATGGAACTCATACAAAGTTTGGCGCATGGTTAGACAATGTTTCAATGATTACATATATTCTTATTCTCTGGTTATATAACTTAAAGAAACTTACTAACTTTTCACAGAAAGCTTACTTCTATTCATATAGCTTAATTCTTTCTTACTACGCTTATAGTTACTGGTTCTTTGATTCTGGCTTAGGTATTGGACTAGACCTTTTTGAAGTAAGTATTGGTTTATGGATAGCCACTGAAGTACTAATTAAACTACCTAATATTTTTGGAAGAGTACTTTCTGGATTAACAGTTTTGCTTGTTCAGCAACTATTTGGAACATCTGTCGTAGAATTGTTTTCTAATCTCCAAGAACATTGGGAAGTGTTTTTATATTTTGTTCCAGCTTTCTTGCCTAATATACAAAATAATGTGAATAGAAAATATACTCCTTGGTTCTTTGTAGGATTTGCTTCATTTTTTGGTGCTTTGTTAATTTGGGGTACTGGAGTGCCAGATCATCCTTGGTGTAATCCAGATTCATGGATACAAGCACATATGATTTGGCACCTACTTTGTGCAGTTGCTACTTTAAGCTTTTTTAATTTTTACAGAAAAGAAACTACGGCCTAAGATACATTACATCTTTTTGATTTAACTCAACAAGTTCTCTTGAATAATATAGTTGGTACATTTCATTTTTTATCCAATTATCGACTTGGTCATCATAATATTTAGACATAACATGTCCTGATTGTCCTGAAGGTAGGACTGAGAGTGAGTTATCCAAATTACTTAAATCAACAACCATTCTCATTGATGGATAACTACCAATTGTAAAGTCATCACCAAAACCCCAATCTGTTGAATTGATTGCAAATGAAGCTCCACTAGCTTCAACAGGTCCAATGTTTACAAGTTTTGTAAGAATTGGAATTCCAGCTTCTCCAAGCAGATTTGTAGGGTATGTAATAGTATGCAACTCACCCCACCTCCAATCTTTACTATTATCAGATCCGAATAATTCAATAATTGATTCATCTGCTATCTCTAATGATCTTTCTAAAATATCAGTTAAATTTTCTTTTTCTGGTGTGTTTATGTCATCCCACATGATGTGATTTGGGTCTTTAAGCAGTGTTCTAAAGATTTCCGAAGTAGAATCCGAGTTTCCTGGCTGAAGTGAAATTTCATTTCCTGCATTATCAAATACAACAAGCTCTTCGAAAGTCTGACTTGCTAATGCTTTATAAAATACTGCCCAAGCTGCAGCACCTGAAGAGTCGATATTCATCTCAAATTTAGTATCACTTATTGCCCATTCTTTCATTGCAGTAAGAACTGGTGAATCAATATAAACGTTGTTAAAAACATAAGGTAAAACATAAGCAGCTGAAAAATCATAGTTATATATCTGCATGACTTGCATATCTTGAACGCTAATTTTGTTATTAATATACATTCCAATTACTTTTTCAATAGCTTCAGCTCTGTAACCTCTTGCATATAAGTTTGGCCAAGGTTGCTCTGGATGAACTGATTGATTAGCGGTAATAATATATCCTGATGAAGGATTTAGTGTATATGGAAGTTCTTCAAATGGTACATATCCCTGCCAGTCGTTTTCACTCAACCAACCTTGTATAGGCAAATCACCAAGCTGGCCTTCTGCTCTGATTGGCAATAAACCAGGTGATTGATAACCAATATTTCCTTTTTTGTCAGCGTATAAAAGATTTTGAGCAGGAACATCAAATAATTTTGTTGCTTCTCTGAACTCCTCCCAACTACTTGAATAGTTAAAGTCTCTTATTGCAACGAATGTTGTTCCAGGTTCTAATGCTGGCCAAGAAAGTGCAACAGCAAAATTATCAGGTAAATCAATTCTTGCCTCATCAGTAAAAGAAGAATCTCCTTCGTCTGGATTGAGATTAATTGGATAACTTCTATCAGAGACAATTGGCCCGTGTTTTGTTGAACGAACTTCAATAACAATTGGATCTGAACCTGCAACTTCAATTATTTCTGTAACTCTATCCATATCTAACCACTGACCATCAACTTCATATTGATTTGGATTTGCAGGATTAGTTTTTTCAATAAATAAATCTTGTACATCTGGTCCCATATTGGTAAAGCCCCAAGCTATATCATTATTGTGACCAATAACAACATAAGGCGAGCCAGCGAATGAAAACCCGATAACGTCTAGTTGACAGTTTGTATTTTTTGGGTAGCAGTGTAATCCATTCTCATACCAAATGGCTGGAAGCTGAACAGAGAGATGTGGATCGTTTGCTAATAGCGGTGCACCTGTCTCGGTATGTTCACCAGATATTGCCCAGGAATTTGATCCTAAAGATTGGTTAGTTTGCAAATCTTTAGTCACATATTTAATAAAAATTGACTGCGAAAATTGTTGAATGTTATTTGGTTTATTGAAGGAAGCAAATGAAGCTCTTCCTTCCCACTCTTCTACGATGTAAGGGTGATCAACGGGGTAAGGTGGGGTGAGTAAGTTTAAGACTTCTTCACTTAAGGTATTGTACGTTCTGGCGTTTTGAATTTCTTGTCCAAAATTACCATTTAAGTCATATGCCATCATCTTTGCCCAGGCAAGTGGTAAGTATGGTTCATATTGATCAACTACATAATCAGGATTTAAAAATTGAAGGAAAAAATGCTCTAACGAGAGTCTGTTTTGTGGTCTCGACTCTATATAAGCATTTATACCATTTGTATAGCTAATAAGATCTTGTTTAAACTCCGGAGATAAATTGTCATACTCTTCCTGAGCTACTCTACCAAATCCAAAAGTTCTGAACAAAAGGTCTGCACCAATTCCAGGATCACCAATAAGTGATGCTAGCCTGCCAGTACTAAGATGACTCCAAAACTCTAATTGCCAAAATCTATCTTGTGCGTGTACGTATCCTTGTGCGAATAAGATATCATCTACATTTGTGCCATATATATGAGGTATTCCACGTTCATCTCGAATAATTTCAATAAAATCATTGAGTGGTAATCCAGATACATCTATTTCATGATCAGGAAGGGGCAACCTAAAAATTACAATGCCTGCAATTAAAACAATTGCTTGAAGTGAAATGATAATTACAAGTAGCCACTTAAAAAATTTTTTCATATTACCTTAACAATCCAAGTTTAGATAATAGCTATATTCTATGCTTTGTATTTTTATTTATCCAAAGAATCAACTGATGTATCATTTAAAAATATTGTTTTTTCATTATTAATGATGCTTGCAATAAGTCCAGCTCTCAGTCCGCTTCCACAGGAAAGATAATTTTCATTAAGGTTTAAGAATTTTGATGGAAGGGAACCATTTTGATAATAATGTCTTGATAAAATATCAAATGAAAATTCCTCATCAGAGTTTTTTTCATTTTTTTCTCTAATATCGTAAAATTTTTCACCGTTGTATGTTTCTTTTGTAATTGTGCTTGTTTTTAATTTTTTCACTGCAGATTGAGGAATAATATACTTTATTTTCTCAATACCAACTCTATAAAGGGATAATATTGTCTGACTGATTTTGTCACTATATAGTTGAGAATCATCATGGATATTTGTCAAATTGTCTATATTAAAAAGTTCAATCTCTCTATCTTCAAAAACTAAAGCAAGAGGTGTTTCATTATTGATTATCCACCCAACATAAGATGAAAATTTATTATTATTTGGAATTTTTATTGCATCTTGAACTTTAAAATTTTTATCTACTGTTGCATCGACTAAAACAACATCATCAATAATTTCCATATCTGTAATTACTTGAGGTGTTTCTATATTCGAGATTAAGTCAAAGTCCCCGAGGTTAAAATTGTTTGTAGTTCCAAAATAGCTTGGATAAGCACCGAGTGAACTAAGTAAGTTTTGTTCAAAATTTTTGTAATCTTTTTCTACAAACAAAGCATTATCAATTTTTAAAGATTCAATTGTCGGATAGTCAGGTAATGGTTTATTGGTTACTCCACAAAAACTACCTTGACCATGTGTTGGATACACAAAGACTTTATCATCAAATTCATGAAATTTATTCTTTGACTCAAACTGATGGTGCGTCAATATACTTGTGTCAGCTGGAGAAATTAAATCTGTTCTTCCAACTCCATTAGATGTGACTGAACCACCAGAAAATATAGCTACTGTTGTTCCTTCTTTTTCAAGTACATAAGAAACATGCGTATAGGTATGCCCTGGGGTTGGAAGTGAAGTTATAGAGTACCCCTCAACATTAATTTCAAAATTACGATCTGCTAATTGAAAGTTAGATTTTTTAAGTGGTTCTGGTACAACATGTATTGAGTTATGCATATTAGCGATTTCAAACGCTCCAGTTAAATAATCATTATGGATATGTGTTTCTAATATATGCGTAATTGGTTTTTTTGTTGATGATGAGTAATTTAAAACTTTCCACGCATCTCTAGGTGGGTCAATAACAACAATTGAATCATTGAATTCAATAATGTAATAGTTGTTACTATTTTCAATATTTTTAAAAGTTTTAATGATTTCCATCAAGAAAATGTTAACGTATCAAGCCAATTAGATATCTCATAGACAGTATTTTTATAAATAGTTAAGGCAGCCTCTTCAGATTCATACGAATCTTGTGAAGGATCTACAAATGAATTATGAACTCTATTTTTTGCATTAGTAAATATTGGACATATTTCCTTTGCTGAATCACAAACAGTCAAGACGTAATCAAAGTATTGGTCAATAAACTCATCGACTAATTTTGGATACTGTTGACTTATATCAATACCACGTTCATGCATAGCTTTAACTGCATATGGATTAACTTGTGCTTCAGGTTTTGTTCCAGCAGAGTGTACCTCTAATTCTGGATACTTAGCTTTCAACAAACCTTCGGCTATTTGGGATCTACATGTATTACCAGTACAGATAACAATTACTTTCATAAATAATACTTTAGTTAAGACACTACTCTAGTTATATGGAATCGAATGCAGAAAAAGAAATAAAGTTTACTTCTTTTATGGAAAAAGCGGTTCTGTATTTTCTCTACATTTTGTTTACTGGGTTATTTATTTTTATTGCTTTGTTTGAATCACCAAAAGAAGCTCTGCCTCTAGTTCCAGTAATGCTCATTACTATCCCACTCACAAAATGGGGTATGAAATGGCAAAATGAGCGATATATTAGATCGGCTAAAAACCAAGACGATCTTGAAAAAGTCCTTTCTGAATTAGAAGAGTTAAAAAATAGAGTAGATAAATTGGAGAATAGATGATATCAGTAGAAGTTTTATGCAAACATATGGCTTGGGCCAATCAGGAGATTTATAAAGCTGTTCAAAAACTTGATAGTAAAGTTTTAGATTATTATCTCATCGACCCTGAATGGACAGTAAAAAATATTATGATTCACATTGCTGGTGCTTCTCATTTATACGGTCAACGATTAAATG